>AP72_2010_repI_A100DRAFT_1000008_pt1 | contig 31930 bp, 26 predicted proteins | sample AmaPasrepliIA100_FD_9193 | JGI IMG/M metagenome (IMG submission 9193)
GCCATAAACAAGGTTGGGATGCTCCCAGACTGAATCGCTGCCTTTTGCCTTGGGGCCGTATTCTGCGTGTTCAATGGTCGGCAACTTCGATGTTGCAATCAGCATTCCCAGCAGTAACAAGGCGATTCCGACTACGGTGTAAGGCAGCTTTACAGACGCGGCTTCTTGAATACGGTATAAATGCAATGCCGCCGGCGACAGGGCTTTCATTTCTCCGACGGCCAATGGTGCTGCAGCAAGGATGAGCAATCCTCCCAACTTAGGGGCGATTGTTGTACCGAGTGAATTAAAGGCCTGTGTCAGATCCAGGCGACTGGAGGCGGTTTCTGGTTTTCCGAGCACTACCACGTAGGGATTTGCTGCTACTTGCAGGCCAGTAATGCCTGTTGCCAATACAATCAATGCTGCCAAGAAAAGCGGGAACGAAGCGGAGGAAGCCGCCGGCACAAATAGAAACGCGCCCGCAGCCATGCAGAACAATCCGGCCACCATAGTTTTCTGATAGCCAATTGCGTTCACCACCTTTGACCACGGAATAGAAAACAAAAAATAGGCAGAAAAGAAGGCAAACTGAATCAGCATGACCCGCGCATAGCTGAGATCGAAAATCGACTTTAGATGGGGAACCAGAATGTCATTCAAGCAAGTGAGAAAGCCCCACATAAAGAACAACGTGGTCACCATCGCGAGAGGTCGCGTGTAACTCTCGGCAGGCGCCTGCACCGTGACGGCCGAAGTGGACCGTACATTTGTTATTTCTCGAGTTGCCATTCTCCGTCTCCTACCACCATGTTTCTGCTTGCACGCCGTAAGTGAGCCCGCTGGTTCGATTCTGGAACGGAGTTCCTCCGACAAAGCCGCGTAATCCCTCCGACCAACTCGCATAGGTGAGGAACGCGCGCAAAACCGGACGGCTGAAGAACTGGCGCCCGGCTCCAATTTGCGGCGCGATAGTCACTTTCCGGAGCCAGCCATCGTATCGACCGTTACTGCTGTGCGTGTGATCAAAACCGCCTTCGACCGCGAGCGAAAGATGCTTGGTAAAGAAGACTTCCGGCCGAGCGCCGAACGACGCCCACTGGTCCCAACCATGCTGCGGATTCCCGTCTTTTGTCCGTTGCAGAATGAAAATCGGCATGATCGCGAACTTTTCGTTTGGTTGAAGCAGTATTTGCTCACTGAGCAGAAATCGCGCGGTGCTGTTGATGAACCGGGTCGGGTCATCAATGGATGTGCTGAAATTGCTGGCAGGTCCAGTCCCATACTGAATTCCAAGCGCGTGATATCCGCCATGCCATTCAAGTCGCTGGTGCCGTATCCCGAATGCGTAGCCATTGCTGCTTGGAATGACTTCGCCGAGGGGCGTCGTGCCGCCTTTGCCGGTAGCAAAATCAAACCATCCCGCTACTGTGCCGCCGGGTGCCTTCACGTCGTAAAACCTGACATCGACGTTGCTCTTCACATAGTTGCCATTGACTGTTTGGATATCAGGACGAGCTCCGGCTAAATAGCCCACCGCCAGCTTGCCCACCCCAAGCCTCAAATCTTCGAAGCCCGCCCCATAGCCGCTCATATCGAGTGGATAGAAATCGTTAATCTCAATATGCTGGCGCCGGTAATATCGCTCACCGACCCAGAACTTTGTATCTGGCCGGCTTTCAAACACATTCCCGCCCCGGACAAAGACTTCCCGCAATCGAAATTGGTCGTTACCGGTGCTGTTATTGAAGTTCGCATAGCTGGCTGAGTCCGTTGTGTTTGCCTCGAGCATGACCTCGGTCTTGAACCAGGCCCTATCAGAATCGTGGTCAGGGTTCATCCAGTTATTCACAAAAATGAATTCGCCATAAGTTTCGGCTTCGTTTCCCAGCCGGTATTTCGCCCCTGCCCCCGGTGCCTGGAACGCAACCTGCTGGCCGCCCTCACTGTTCAATCCATAGCCAGACCGAAAATATCCGTGAAATTCGAATGCTCCCATTTGGTGTTGCAGGCCTTCAATCTTCGTTTCCGCTTCCTGCAAGAGGTCATAGGTTGGGATCGACGGAAGCTGCCCTTGGTACTGTGCGCCAACTTTATTTGAGTTTCCGAACAGCACTTTCCTTACCGCGTTTTCAGCAGCGAGTTCGGCAGCTGACACAGTCGCTTCATCTGAAGGCTTCGCCGCGTCCTTATGTTGGGGTGCGGCTTCGTTCTGTTTTTGAATCTGCTGCTCGAGCACGGCGATTCGCTGTTGCATGTCTCTCGTCGTCTGTTCGTATTGTTGTTTCAGTTCCTGGAGTTGGTTTTGGAGACCGCCATCTTGCTGGGCCGTCGCGAATGACGGCAGCAGCAACACAGCCGCGCCTATTGCAACCCCTTTGCTTGTGAAAGCGCCACGCATGCTTTGGCTAATCGCTCTCCTGAAACTGCGCGATAAGGTCGCGTCGCCCTGATTGGCGACTGCAATCACTGTGCCGTTTCTCCGATTGCATCGGTCAGTTCGTCCTGAGCTTGGGCGTATTCGAGTTGCGATTGCAGCAGGAGCGTCTGTGCCTGGAACTCTTGTGCAGCGGCGGCATCGGCTTGCGAGCGCAGATAAGTGCCCTCTTTTAACTGTTGTGCAGAGACTCGGCGGGCCTCCTGGCGGGTCGCCAGCAGTTCCTCAGAAACCGCGACCATCTGCTGCGTGCGCTCCACCTTGTTGAAGGCAGTTTGTACTCGTACTTCGACTTCGTCGCTGATTCGAGCCAAGTTTTCTTTGGCTTGTGCCAACTGTGCGTCGCGCTCGCGAAGTGTCGCCTTCTTCTTTCCTCCGTCGAACAAGTCATATCCAAAGTGAACGCCAAAGGTCCCATAATTACGGGCGAGGAAAGGCACGTTCTCCGAGTAGCTATAGCGAGCAAACGCCTCGATATTGGGTATGTACTCGCGTTTGGCCACGCGCACACCCGCAGAGGCTTTTTCCACCTCTGCCCTGGCCTCAGTGATTTCCGGATGAGAATCCAGGGCGATTCGTATGCATTGCTCGCGCTTGCAGCTCTCGAAAGAGGAGGGAATGTCAGGATCGAGAGCGATATCAGTCTTCAGCGGCAATCCAACGATATCGTTGAACTTCAATCGCAGATCTGAGAGCTGCAGCTCCGTGGTCAGCAAATCCTGCTTTGCCTGCAGGAGCTGTGCTTTACTCTCGATCAGGTCTGCTTCGAGTGTGCTGCCATACTTGACCTCTTGTACTCGCTCGGATTGCAAGTCTTGGGAGGCACGAATCTTCGCTTCGATGGCCTGATGCTGGGACTGCACGACTAAAATGTTGTAGTAAAGGCCGCGCACCTTGAGAGCCACATTGTTTTCAACTCCGCGCGCTTTTTCACGGCTCGCCTTCAGATCCGCACGTGCTACGTCATTTCCTGCTTTGATTTTGAATAGTTCCGTAAGAGGCTGAGTCAACCCCGTGCCGCTCGCAATGAAGTTCTTATCGCCTTGATTGATGTTGAACTGCCGCGGCGGAATCGCNGTGCCTCCTACGGTTCCAAACGCACCCGCGGGAATACCGATGAACTGTGTATCGGTGGCGTGCGCAAACACGCTGTCATTCCTGATGGTTGGCAAGTAGGCGCTTCGAGCAATTTCCTTGGCATGCCGCTCTTCGTCGACATGAAGTGCAGCGATGCGTACAGAGTGATTATGTTTGAGCGCCAGCGCGACCGATTCATGAAGAGTGAGCCGACGCGGGATGTTCGTCTCTGGCTGCTGGGCAACGGTGAATGTTAGCAAGCCGCAAAGAGAGAGAAGGACTATTGTTCCGTGGCGCAATACATGGTTTAAAGAGTTTTGACGGGTAGTCATGATTTCGCATCCTGAGGCGCGTGTAGTTGTTCCTGAATTGCAATGAGATCGCCATAATTCAGCGGAGACTTGCGCAGAAGGACGGTTAACAAGAGCATCAGCACACACGCCCAAGTCACGAGATAAAATCCATCATTTATGCTCAACGTGAAAGCCTGAAGACGAAGCTGACTGCTGATGACTCCAACGGCGCGCCCTGTGGCTGCCGCAATTCCGGATGACTTTGGGAGCAGTCCTGTTGCCAGTTGGTGGACTTTGGTGTCCGTAATCCAATTCCCGCTTTGTACGTGCAGGCCGAGGAGATTCGAGTGCAACTTCTCCCGTTGCGCAATGAAGTGCCCCATGTAAACAGCGCCCAGGTTTCCACCGAACAGGCGCACCGTGTGAAAGAAGGCAGAGAAGGTCAAAACCCACTCCGGCTTCGCCATTCCTCCTGAGAAGATCGACTGAAGAATGATGGTTCCGACCAGGCCTATAAACGCGAATGCCTGGCCGACGCCCATAAGTAGTTCAGTCCGGTAATAGTTCGAGGCGGACCAGGCGCTGGTGAGGTTCGCGTTCAGATAACAGGCAAATGCCATGCATACAAATCCTGACGCCATTAGGAAACGGGAGTCCGTTTTGTTCGCCAGTAAGAGCCCTGCAATGAACGCAATGATCAGCAGCGGGAGAGCACTCCAAATAACGGCAGGCCCGATCTGATCGGCAACAAATCCCTGGACTGCCAAAGATTGCGGAATCAGGATGATGGTCGATACGAGACAGAATCGAAAGAAGAACAGTGCGAAACCCAGCAAAGTCGTGTTGCGCTGCCGAAGATAAGGCACTGCGACAAGAGGGTTGGGCATGCGAAAACGACGCACAACGGCGCAGAGAACCAGGAACGCTCCCGCGCAGAACAACGCTGTGAAAATTCCGGAACGCCACCAGTCAAGCCGTTCGCCTTGATCGATGGCGGCGTAAAGCATTGCCAGTCCCGCACTCCAGTACAGAAATCCGACAAAGCTTGGAGCCGGGCCTGATTTCTTTGCTGACGCAGGTTTAGGGATTCCGAAGTAAATACAAATCATCATGAACGTCGTAATTACCGCGGAATTCCAGAATATCCAGTGCCATGAAAGGTGCTCGCGGTACCAACCATATAGCGATGGCGCAATGTTGACGGCCCCATCCACAAACGTGGCATACAGCGCGACGGTGTAAGGAAGAAATCGAAGTGGAATATTGCGCAGCGCAAAAGTCAGCGTCAGGGGATAAAAGGTCCCTGAGGTGAGCCCGGCCAGAACCATGGCAACGATCATCAGGCTGTAGCTGTGGATAAGCGGAGCGAGAAGACAGATCAATGCGAACGAGGTAGCGGCGAGGAATAGAACTCGTCGCGCTCCCAGTAAAGCCCCCAAATAGACCGTAAATGGTCCGATAAACATGAGGGCAATGTTGTAAGCACTGCTTATCCAGGCCCCGTCATCGAAACCAAATCCCAAGGCGCCCTTAAGATCAGAGAGGCCTAGCGAAATCATCCGTCCAGTAAGAGTGACTACGCCGGCGCCGATGATCACACCTAGAATTCCGAGCAGCGGACTTTTTGACAGCTCAGACGGCATCGCCGCGGCCGCGGATTGCGCGACGCGGAGTGGGCTATTGATTGGTACCGCAATGGTAGAGGAAGCCATCATTCATCCCATTACTGACGGGTGCGGACAGTGACCACTGCAGAGAGCCCGGGGCGCAACTGAGAGGTAAGCGAGGAATCATCGAGCGCAATCTTGACTGGTACCCGTTGCGTCACCTTGGTGAAGTTTCCCGTGGCATTATCAGGAGGCAGCAACGCGAATTGCGATCCGCTCGCGGGCGCGATCTCAAGGACTTTTCCCTTAAAGCTCCGGCCGGGATAAGTATCAATGCGAATTTCTGCCGGATCGCCCACCTTGATATTTGTCAACTGCGTCTCCCGAAAATTGGCCGCGACCCAGCGGGTGTTTTCGACAAACGGCACGACCTGCGTTCCGGGAGAAACGAGCTGCCCGGCTCGAACTTGCCGCTCGCCGACTGTCCCGTCGGCCGGCGCAAGAATTTGTGTGTAGCCCAAGTTCACGCGTGCAACTTCGAGCGCGGCTTCCTTCGCATGTAGGTCAGCAACCAGCTGGATATCTTGCGATTCGAGTACGGCTTTGCTTCGCCTCTCCGCTTCCGCAGCCAACTCATTGCTGCGAAGCAAAGTCCGAGCCTGTGTCAAATCAGCATCACGGCTGGCGTATTGCGCCGAAAANCTTTCTTCATCGGCAACAGCTTTTTCCACGTTCTGTTGAGTGGTGGAACTGGCCTTCAGCAGCGCTTCCTGACGTACCCGCTCCGCACGCGTGCGGGTTACATCCGCCTGCACCGCGTCCTTACCTGACTCTGCAGCGGTAATCTGAGCTTGTGCTTGATCGATGCCAGCGAGGGCACGTTCGATCTTTGCATCCTGAAGTTCGCGCTGGCGCCGGTTATTTTCGACGGCGGCTTTCGCAGCTTCCACTCCGGCCGCAGCCTGCGCCAACTGCGCCTTGTAATCGTCATCGTCGAGTTGAACCAGGAGGTCCCCCTTGTGGACCTGTTGATAGTCGTTGACTTTCACTGTCCGGACCAAACCTGAAACCTTCGTGCTTAGCGGCGTGAGATCGCCGCGTACGTATGCGTCATTGGTAACCTGCTCGACTCGTCCGCCTTCCCAGCCGTTCCAGTTGCGCGTAATCGTCACAACGATAGCTAGCGCGAGAAGGAGGACGATTACCGTTGTTCCGTACTTGTGCCAGGCCGGATTGAAGCGTGAAGGCTCGCGCTCAACCACCTTCGGCGCGGTTGCGGGTGACGGAATGGTTGCCGGTGCAGGAGATGTTGCCATTGTGTTCAGGTGCTCCTCGATACTTTTTCTGTCGCGTTTACGGGTGCAGATCGGGTACACGCAGCATCGACGCGAGAGTTGAAGCACTTTCCTGGCCGTTCTCAAAAGCGCCCTTTTCTTTCGTTATAGAAAGGCTTGTGGTGGGAGATTCCAGATCTCTTTTGGCATCTGACAAACTTCTGCCATGGCAAACGGGTGACTGCATCTCAGATGAGTTTCATCAGTCTGCGAACTATGGATTCATCCCGATCGAGCGATCCGGTCGTTTCTCGAACTTGGAACGCAGATTGCAGCTCCAGGTTGGAATGAGCGATCCTCCAGTAATGGAACAAAGCGCGGTTAGAGATAATGGTACTGAACCGGTGACAGCCGCAGTGCGGAGACGCCCGACTTGGCAACAGGCCGAAGGCAGTTCACTGCCTTTGGGCGCGACCTGGATTGAAGCCGAGCAAGCCTTCAACTTCGCTGTGCATGCCGAACATGCCGAAAGCGTCACCCTTTTGCTCTATACCCCACTGGAGTTGGTCAATCCGTCGTTCGTGTATCGTCTCGATTTTCTGAGGAACAAGTCAGGTCGGATCTGGCATTGCCGCATCCCGCTTAGCGAAATTGGTGACGCTCGCTACTACGGATACTCGGTTTCGGGCGAGGCGGTTTCTTACATTCATAGCTTTGATCCGCAAAAGGTCTTGCTTGACCCCTATGCGACATGCGTTTGTTTTCCACCTGAGTTTGATCGCACGCTGGCCATGAGAGAGGGATCAAATGCCGGGAAGGCTCCGCTAGGCGTGCTGCCGTCCCCAAGCCCGACTTTCGATTGGCAGGGAAGCGACTATCCCTACCACGAGTCGGACGCTGTCATTTATGAACTTCACGTCAAGGGCTTCACGAAAAATCCCAATTCAGGTGTGGATCAATCTCGTGCTGGAACCTATGCGGGACTGATCGAAAAGATTCCATATCTAAAAGAGCTTGGGGTCACGGTTGTCGAGTTGATGCCGATTTTTCAACGGGATCCTCAGGAAGGCGACTACTGGGGCTACATGCCCTTAAACTTCTTCGCCCCGCACTCTCAATATTCGAGTACCGGGCCCGACGAGCGGCATGTCGAATTCAAGAACATGGTGAAAGCGTTTCATCAGGCAGGCATTGGGGTCGTACTTGATGTCGTTTACAACCACACGTGTGAAGGGGATCACCGTGGCCCCATTTACAGCTACAAGGGCTTCGATAGTGCTAGCTACTACATGACGTCCTCGGACCCCACCAATCCTTATGCAAATTACTCTGGAACGGGCAACACTCTCAATTTCGGCCGGGGACATGTGCGCAAAATGGTGATGGATAGTTTGCGCTATTGGAAACGCGAGATGCACATCGATGGTTTTCGCTTTGATCTCGCGTCTGTTTTCAGCCGAAATTCCGACGGATCTCTCAATTGGGGACATGCCCCGATCTTCGCTGAAATCGCGGCTGATCCAGAATTGGGCAAGTTACGCCTCATCGCTGAGCCCTGGGACACAGGCGCATTTCAACTCGGCCGCGGATTTCCCGGCATAACCTGGCTTCAGTGGAACGGGCGGTTTCGCGACGACGTTCGCCGTTTTGTCAAAGGCGATTCGGGAATGGTGCCCGACCTGATGCGCCGTCTGTACGGCAGTGACGATCTTTTCCCTGACGACCGGGCTGATGCTTATCACGCTTATCAGAGCGTGAACTTCCTGACTTCCCATGATGGATTCACGCTCTACGATCTCGTCTCGTACAACACGAAACACAACGGGGCGAATGGCAACAACAACCAGGATGGCATGGATGCCAACTACAGTTGGAACTGTGGTTATGAGGGCGACAAAGGAGCATCCGCCGAAGTGCTGGCCTTGCGGCGCAGGCAGGTCAAGAATTTCTTCTGCCTGCTTATGCTATCGAACGGGATCCCAATGTTCCGGGCCGGCGACGAATTCTTGAACACGCAGTTCGGCAACAACAATCCCTATAACCAGGACAACGAAACCGGATGGCTGGACTGGAGCCAGTTGCAGGCGAATCGAGACGTTTTCCGTTTCTTCAAGAACATGATCAGCTTTCGTAAACAGCATCCCTCGCTGAGCCGTAGCCGGTTTTGGAGAGAGGATGTTACCTGGTATGGGACCGGCGAGAAGGCCGATCTTTCGCACGAGTCGCACAGCTTGGCGTTCTGCTTGCACGGAGCCTCTCAAGAGGATGATGACATCTACGTGATGATCAATGCGTTTTGGGAGAAGCTCGACTTCCACATCCAAGAAGGAGCGGCCAAAGAGTGGAAGGTAATCGTTGATACTTCGTTATCGAGTCCCAATGATTTTTCAAATACCGGCGAGCCCATGCAAACGTCGAGCTATTCTGCGGCTCCAAGATCCGTCGTGGTTCTCGTCAGGGTAAGAAAATAGTCATCCACAACAGACCTGTAGCGCCAACTAGTGCAAAAGCAATTAACAAGAGCAAGAAAGGTTTGTATTGTTGCAGGTTCATGTGGGCCTCTAAGCAGGGTGGGTGAAATCGTCGCGCTGGCCAGACCAAGGCAGGACCTTGACCGGCCAGCGCTCACGATTAGCTTACTTTTTCCGCAACTTGGGAGAGCGCATATTCTTCCAATTTCTGTGCGTCGCTATTGAACTTGCGGATGCCTTCGGCCAGCTTCTCTGTCGCCATGGCATCTTCGTTGTGCATCCAGCGGAAAGCTTTCTCGCTAAGGTGCAGGCGCTCGTCTTTGCTCCCCTTGGCTGCGGCCGGGTCTAGCTTGCGCGTCACCGTGCCCTCTGTCTGCTCCAGCTGGTCGAGCAGGTCGGGGCTGATGGTTAACAAATCAGATCCGGCGAGGCGGATGATCTGATTCACATTCCGGAAACTCGCGCCCATCACCTGGGTCTTGTAGCCATATTTCTTGTAGTAGTTGTAAATGCGCGTGACCGAGGCAACACCGGGATCCTGGTCTGCGGCGATTTCTTTTCCGCCGCCCTCTTTCTTATACCAATCATAGATTCGGCCGACGAAGGGGGAGATCAGAGTAACGCCAGCTTCGGCACAAGCAACTGCCTGAGCGAAACTGAAAAGAAGGGTCAGGTTGCAATGAATTCCTTCCTGCTCCAGTTCATGGGCTGCCTGAATTCCTTCCCAAGTGCTCGCGATCTTAATCAAAATCCGCTCGCGGGGCACACCTCTCTTCTGGTAGAGAGAGATGAGCTTACGCGCTTTGGCAACGGTGGCGGCAGTATCGAAACTCAAGCTCGCGGCGACTTCCGTGGAGACACGGCCCGGAACGACTTTAAGAATCTCACTTCCGAATAAAACGAACATCTGATCGATGAACTCTGCCGCCATTTGCTCGTGGCTGCCGCCAAGATCGCATGCCTTTTCAGCGGCCTCCTCCACCAAACGCCGATATGCAGGCATCTGCGCAGCGTGGTAGAGGAGAGACGGATTCGTGGTTGCGTCCTGCGGGCGATGGCGATGGATGGCCTCGATATCGCCGGTGTCGGCTACTACGGTTGTGTACTGTTTCAACGATTCAAGCAAGGTCATTGGCTTCTCCTCTCTTCACCTGTCGCATGCAACCTTCCAATTCAAGAGCGCCAAACGCGGTTGCCGATCTTTCTTCTAACGAATGTTTTAGCCCTTTCAGATTTTGCCCATGAGCTCATTTAGCGTTCCGCCCTGCGTGGAGAATGACAAGCAATTGGCAGGTGACAGATGCGATTTCAACGCGGCAAGAAGCGGAGCGCTATAGTTTCGCTGTGCTCAGAACCGCCGTCATTGTGTGTTCGTCTCCGGGAGCTAGAGTGATGGATGCATTTAAGATATTGCTCGCCTCGACACAGAGGAATTGCGTCCATTCGCCGTCGCCTAAGTCTGCCAAACGCGCTGCGCCTTCGCTCCACGGATTCCACACAACGGTGGTCCGGGAATTGCCCTTCTTCAGCCCAATGCGACGGCGCAGTCCCGGATCGATCAAATAAACATCGTTCTGAGTGTGAACAAAAGCATTGTCAGTAGGCGAGGCAATCACGACTTCTACGCGCTGCACCTTTTTCGTGTTCGAGTCGGTATTGTCGAGGAATTGCACATCGTCTAGACCCTGCAGCCGCACGTTCGCGACGTCGGACACGCGGTTGTATGTGTGGAGGGCTTCTTCGAAACGCAAATCCTTCTTGCCGATATTGGTGCAGGTGAGTTCCATGGTGAGTTCGGAGCCAAAGATAACGCGATAGATTAGGCGAAACTCCGAGGGCCACAAGCGCTGAGTTTGTTCGTCACTTTCGGTAGACATGGTTACGCAGACTCCAGATTTGTCTTCAACAATAGACTCGATCTGCCAGCTCTTTGTGCGCACAAAGCCATGTGCGGGCGCCTTTGGATCGTCTGTCTTAGCGCGAAACCAGGGAAAGCAAATCGGGATTCCTCCCCGGATCACCTGCCCTTCCTGCCAGNGCGATTTCGTGCTCAGAAAAATAATTTCATCGCTCCCAGCCGGTGTCCAGGAGGTCACTTGTGCGCCGTGTAGATACATCTCGCCTTGCACCTGAGGACTCGTGATCTGGATTCGCGGCAGATTCCCGTTACCTTCGGAGATTCTGGCCACCTGCGGAATTCCGAAGCGGTGATCGAGTTCTTCCACTGCTGTCATCGTCTCCATTTTGCTCCTTGACGCACGCTTTTGATCCCTGTGATCGAGTTGAAGTTTAAGACGCCGCTCCTTCGTCCGCAGCAAGCAGAAGGCCAAGTTCAGTTCAATTCACAACTCAAGAGAACTTCATGCAGAGGTCTGTCCTGAGATCGGAGCGTTGGCGATCATTTGGCATTTGACAGATTCTGGCTTGACGATGGTGTAGGAAATTCCATAGCGACCCGTCTGCCGGAGCGTCATTGAGTGGAAAGGCATATGGCCCAGAAATTGCACTAAAAACTGGCTTTGGCACGACGGCTACAGCCGATTGAAAATATTGCACGAACTTATTTCTCCTCGAGACATCGAATCACAAGAGAAGGATCGTGATGGAAAAACTTCCAGTCATCTACATCGCACGGCACGGCAACACCGCGTGGACTCACTCCGGCCAGCATACAGGACTCACCGATCTGCCCTTGACTCCCGATGGCGAGCGAAATGCCGTGCGACTTGGAGAACGGCTTAAGGGAATAAGCTTCGCCAAAGTATTCACCAGCACACTACAGCGTGCTTCACGCACCTGCGAACTAGCCGGCTTTGGAACTTGCGCAGAAACCGATCCGGACTTGGTCGAATGGGATTACGGCAAGTATGAGGGGCTGACCTCAGCGCAGATTCTCCAAAGCAACCCTAGCTGGGACCTATTCCGTGATGGTGCCGCGTCGGGCGAGTCTCCGGCTCAAATCGGCGAACGCGCGGACCGTGTCATTGAACGCATCCGTCGTGTTGCGGATGATGTACTTCTATTTTCCAGCGGACATTTTATTCGCGTATTGACCGCCCGCTGGTTAGGCCTGACTCCGGGAGCTGGTGGACGGTACTTTCTACTAAACCCGGCGAGTCTCAGCGCTGTCGGCTATGAGCATAACCTGTCGCGGCCAGTTATCCAACTGTGGAACGACGACCATCACGTTGAACGTGCTGCGCCAATCGCACGTCCAGATCATTTGGAAGTAACCACTGCGAAGTAATATCACTCGAAACACGAGGCTTTAGGAATGAGCACAAAGACCGTCACGCAATCAGCTTCTGCGCCAGTTGTTCCAATGGCAAAAAGAACGGGCAGCACTGCAGATCTTCTTCGGCAGTACAGCGGCGATTCGATGGAGTTTTCCGGAACTGCAGATGCGCTCTACGATCGACACCTGATTTTTGATCGCGCGATCGACCCAAAGGTCGCCAGCGCCAGGGAACGATTCGAAGCCTTCGCGCACTCGGTGCGTGACGTTCTGGCGCAGCGCTGGGTCAAGACTAAGGCCACGTATGAGCAACAAAATGCGAAACGGGTTTACTACTTGTCGATGGAATTTCTTCTTGGGCGTTCGCTTGCAAACAACGTTACAAACCTTCTGCTTGACCCGGTGGTCCAACGCGTGGTCAAAGATAAGAGTATCGACTGGCTTGAATTGATCGAGCAGGAGCCAGATGCCGGTTTGGGAAATGGAGGCTTGGGGCGTCTGGCGGCCTGCTTTCTCGATTCTATGGCCACTATGCAACTGCCGGCGACTGGCTACGGATTGCGCTATGAGTACGGTATGTTTCGACAATCATTTGTGAATGGTTGGCAGCAGGAGAATCCCGACAACTGGCTGCGTGACGGCGACCCGTGGGAGATCGCTCGCGTGCATGAGAAAGTCGAAATTAAGTTGAATTGCGGCTTCAAGTTGCGAGACGGCAAGCTGGAAGTCGTTCCTAATCAGCCGTCCACTCTGTTCGGAATTCCCTTTGATCGTCCGGTTGTGGGTTACGGAGGAAAGACGATTAACACTCTTCGCCTTTGGGCTGCAGCTGCACCAGATTTCTTTGATTTTCAGGAGTTTGGAACTGGCGATTTCGTGGGCGCGCTGGGTGGGACCCTCGAAGCAGAATCGCTGACGCGCGTTCTATATCCTGACGATTCCACCAGCGCCGGCCAGGAGCTCCGCTTCTTGCAGGAGTATTTTCTGGTGGCTTGCTCTTTGGCTGACCTGGTTCGGCGTTTTCTCCGGCATAACGAAGATTGGGAACAATTGCCCAATAAGGCTGCGATCCAGCTTAATGATACCCACCCTTCGATGGCAGTCGCTGAATTGATGCGTATCCTGCTGGACGAAGCCCATCTCGGGTGGGATCAGGCTTGGGATCTCACAAGAAAAACGCTAGCCTACACCAATCACACCCTTCTGCCTGAAGCCCTCGAAAAGTGGCCCGCTGCATGGTTTGCACTGCTTCTTCCCCGGCAGCTCGAGATTATCTACGAGATCAACCGAAGACTGGTCGACGAAGTGCACGTTCGCTTTCCGGGAGATTCCGATCGCGTTCAGAATATTAGCGTGGTGGAGGAAGGACCATCCCGAAAGATCCGCATGGCTAATCTCGCGATAGCCGGTTCACACAGCACGAATGGTGTGGCAGCTGTGCATTCGAAATTGCTACGCACGACCACCGTGAAGGATCTGGCTGAAATGTTTCCCGAACGCTTCAGCAACAAAACCAACGGTGTGACTCCACGGCGATGGCTGCTCGAAGCGAATTCCGAATTGTCGCGTGCAATCACGGAAGCTATCGGCGACACGTGGATCACTGACTTGAGCCAACTGAGCCGCCTTCAGGCTCTCTCCGGCGATGCCGGGCTTCAGAAGACGTTTCATGCCGCGAAGCGCTCCGCCAAAGCGAGATTCGTAAACTGGCTCAAGACAACAACAGGGCAAGTTGTTGATCCCGACTCGATTTTCGACTCCCAGATCAAGCGTATCCACGAATACAAGCGACAACTGCTGAATGCGCTGCGAATCATTGTCTGTTACAACCGGCTGCGAGAAAATCCGAACCTCGAGATGATTCCGCGAACTTTCTTCTTCGCTGGTAAAGCCGCGCCAGCATATCGGCTTGCTAAACTCATCATCAAGTTCATCAACAATCTTGCTGGCACAATTGACGGCGATCCTATTATCCGCGGACGCATGAAGGTGATCTTTCTCCCTGAATACAATGTTTCATTGGCAGAGCGCCTGATCCCCGCAAGCGATGTATCGAACCAGATTTCAACCGCGGGCTACGAGGCCAGTGGTACCAGCAATATGAAATTCATGATGAACGGAGCGCTCACCGTCGGGACTCTTGATGGCGCGACCATTGAGATGGCCGAAGAAGCGGGAAAAGAGAATCTCTTTTTGTTTGGCTTAACGGTTGAGCAGGTGCAAGGCAGCCAAAGCTGGTACAACCCGCATTGGCACTACGAGAACGAGCCGGAAACGAAAGCTGCCTTAGATCTGATTTTCTCTGACCACTTCAGCCGTAATGAACCAGGAGCATTTGAGCCGATACGCGATACATTGCTGACTAACGGAGACCATTACATGCACTTGGCAGACTTGACCTCTTACACCCAAGCGCAGGATCGGTTGGGAGAACTTTACTCGAATCCTAGCGAATGGGCCCGAAAAGCCATTTTGAACGTAGCGAGCTCGGGAAAGTTTTCCAGTGACCGTACCATCCACGAATACGCAACCGAGATCTGGAAGGCGGAACCATGCCCCATACCCTAGAAAAACCGTCTGCGACAAAAGGACCCGCGCTCTCGTCGCTTGCTGGTACACCTGCACCAAAAGAATTGCTGGTTGACTTAGCCCGATTGGAGAAAGAGTACTTCGAACGCAAGCCCGGATTGAGTGACCGCACTCAGTTGGTCTCTTTTGGAACTAGCGGGCATCGCGGATCTTCGCTTCACGGCGCCTTCAATGAATCGCACATCCTGGCGATCACCCAGGCGATCTGTGATTACCGCCGCGGGCAGGGAATCGACGGTCCTTTATATATGGGTAAGGATACCCATGCTCTTTCCGCACCTGCCCAACGGACTGCGCTTGAAGTACTTGCGGCGAATGCTGTCGAGACCATTATCCAAGAAAAGGACGGAGTGACTCCAACTCCAGTGATCTCACGAGCAATTCTTGTTTACAACCAGAATCGCAAAGAGCACCTCGCGGACGGAATTGTGATCACCCCCTCCCACAATCCGCCAGAAGATGGAGGTTTCAAGTACAACCCGCCCAATGGCGGTCCAGCTGATACTGATGTTACGGGTTGGGTGCAAGATCGCGCCAATGATTTGTTGCGGGCAGGGAATAGAGATGTGAAGCGCGTCCCGTTCGAGAAAGCTATAAAGGCGCCAGGCACACACCAGGAAGATTTCATTCTCCCCTACGTTCGCGATCTCAAGAATGTTGTGGACACTGATGCCATTCGGAGCGCGAAGCTCAAGCTGGCGGTGGATCCACTGGGTGGTGCTGCGCGGCCGTATTGGGAGCCGATCAATGCGATTTATGGGCTGGATGTTGAAGTCGTGAATCCGACAATCGATCCAACCTTTTCATTCATGACGGTCGACCACGACGGCAAGATCCGCATGGATTGTTCCAGTCCTTACGCCATGGCAAGGTTAGTTGGGCTGAAAGATCGATATCAGGTTGCATTCGCCAATGATCCTGACTCGGACCGACATGGAATTGTCACGCCAGTTGCCGGGCTAATGAATCCGAATCACTACCTAGCGGTTGCAATCCAATATCTTCTGACGCACCGCCCCCAGTGGCGCCACGATGTCGTGGTGGGAAAGACCCTGGTGAGCAGCAGCATGATCGACCGCGTCGTGACGAAGCTCGGACGCAAGCTGTCCGAGGTCCCAGTGGGTTTCAAGTGGTTTGTCGCAGGATTGGTTGACGGCTCGTTCTGCTTCGGCGGCGAAGAGAGTGCGGGAGCAAGTTTTCTCCGCCGCGACGGAACAGTGTGGACGACTGACAAAGACGGCCCAATCATGGATTTGCTAGCCGCCGAGATTACGGCTCGCACGGGAAAGGATCCCGGACAGCATTACCAGGAATTGACGGCGGAGTTTGGCAATCCTCACTACACACGCATCGACGCGCCGGCCACGCCCGAGCAGAAATCAAAATTGCAAAAACTCTCGCCTGATGCGGTCAAGGAATCGAATCTTGCGGGAGAACCAATCACTGCCAAACTGACGCGGGCTCCCGGGAATAACGCTCCTATTGGTGGGCTGAAGGTGGTCGCAAAGAACGGCTGGTTCGCGGCTCGGCCCTCTGGTACAGAGAACATCTACAAGATCTACGCTGAAAGTTTTGCCAGCGAATCCCATCTACATGCGATTGTGAGCGAAGCGCAGGAGATGGTGAACAATGCACTAGATTCTGGGGTGCGGCAATGAGCACCAGCGGAGAGCCTGCGAGCATCCCTCCATTTCCGCCGGAGTATCGCGCGTCCGGTTTGTTGCTGCACGTTACATCGCTTCCATCGCGATACGGCATCGGCGATCTCGGTTCATCGGCCTTCTCGTGGGTGAATCGCCTCCATGATACGGGCCAGACATGGTGGCAGGCCCTCCCACTCGGCCCGACCGGATACGGGGATTCGCCGTACCAACCGATGTCGTCCTTTGCTGGCAATGCAATGGTGGTTAGTCCCGAAAACCTGATCGTAGAGGAACTGCTTTCAGCGAAGGATTGTGAGGCCACTTTCCCTGCGGATGTAGTTGATTACGACGCCGTGGTCCCCTTTAAAATGCGGCTCCTAGAAACGGCATGGAACAACTTCAAAGCTGGGCGGCGCAAGGATCTGCAGCCGGAATACGACACTTTCTGCGTAGAACAAGAACATTGGCTCGAAGACTATGCACTGTTTCGGGCTTTGAAAGCCAAATATAACGGCGCGTATTACCTGAATTGGCCGGAAGAACTGGTTCAGCGTAAACCCGCAGAGCTAGTCAGGGCGCGTCGAGAATTAGCTGATCAAATCGGCCAGGTCCGGTTTGCTCAATTTCTGCTGTTCCGTCAGGGTGATCAGCTCAAGACGTACGCGCACTCCAAAGGTGTGAAACTAATTGGCGATTTGCCATTCTTTGTTTCGCCCGATTCGAGCGATGTCTGGTCGAACCCGGAGTTATTTCTGCTTGACGAGCACCGTAGGCCGCGCTTAGTTGCGGGTGTTCCCCCTGATTATTTCAGCGCGCAGGGACAGTTGTGGGGCAATCCAGTCTACAACTGGGATGCCCTACGCGCGACGGGTTATCGATGGGCGATCGACAGAGTGCGTGCCCTTCTGGCTCACGTGGATGCGATTCGGTTGGATCACTTCCGGGGCTTCGCGGCCGCATGGCACGTTCCAGCAGGTGCAGCAACTGCGCAATCAGGACAATGGATAGAAGGTCCGGGCGCTCATTTGTTTGAAGCGATACGGAACGAGCTAGGGCAGTTGCCGTTCATTGTCGAAGACCTAGGAATTATTACTCCGGATGTACACGCCCTGCGCGACCAATTTCGACTGCCGGGTACGCGGGTTTTGCAGTTCGCCTTCGACGGGAATGCGGATAATCCATATCTGCCGAACAACTTTGCCCCAAACACAGTCGCTTATACCGGGACTCATGACAATCCGCCAACTCGGGAATGGTACGAAGAATTACCGGATTACCAGCGACAGAACTTCTGGGGCTATCTCAAGCGCACGCCGGGTGAGAAATCCGAAGCTTCTTCGGCATTGATAAGCCTTGGATGGTCGTCGGTGGCGGCGCTCGTGATTGCTCCGTTGCAGGACGTCCTTAACTTGGGAGCAGAGAGTCGGATGAATGTTCCCGGTCGGGCGAGTGGAAACTGGCGTTGGCGCAGCTCGGAAAACGTGGTGACAGACCGGGCATTTAACTGGTTGCAGGATCTGACAAGAACTTCGAAGCGCTGGGGTGCCTCCGCTGGCCCTCAAACAATCGAACACGAATCGCTGTCAGTTGCGATCTCTGGACATTAGGCCGTATATCTCAGGCCATCGACGAATGTGAGTTGAGTTCCGACACCTCGCGCTGAATCTGGCTTGTGGCCAATTCCCGTTAGAGAAGACGATTCCCTAGTTGCGCCTCCGATGATCGAGAGATGTTTTCCAGTTCGGCTTCTGCGCGTCCGTTCAGACCCCTTACATCTTCCATTGGTGAAGCGGAAGACTCACGTCCTACTAACTTCGTGGCCAAGGCAACGAGACCACTCACAGAGATACCGCACATCAGCACGCCGGTGACACTTTCAACCGGCCCTAAAAGGCGATAAACTCCGGGCAAGACGACGTCACCATAACCGACCGTGGAATAACTAGTGGCGGAGAAGTAAAACGAGGACTCCCACGACGGAAGACAATACCAACGGTAGAACACTGACCAGACGAAAATCTGCAAAAAATGCAGAACAATCACCAGGGTCGAAAATCGGATCATCAGGATAGCGGCGTGCAGTGAGCTGAGGCGGGCGAGCCCGTGCTCAATGGTTCTCGCCCAGCCAATCAGTACCGCAACTCCGGCGCACTGCATCGAGAGCGTAAGGGTAACCAGAAATACTGCTGCACCGGCTTGGTGAGCAAAGCTCATGGTCTCCCTTCCCATGCGGACTGTCTCCGAAGATGCACTTTCCGCTCCAAACGCAAGTAGCTCAACGAAATGCCTCAGAAAACTGCCAAACATCGAGTCGTTTGGCACCTGCCAGACTCTCGTCACGCCAATGCTGATTCTGTGGTTCGGGATAGATGTACGGCGGATTGCAACTCGCTGTAGTTACAGGATCTCCATCCATTTCGGACCCGGCCTATTGACTGGAACATTGAATGCAGAAACTCCAATGGGAACAGATTCACAGGCGCTCGGTTGAATGTTTCGGGCTCCACGAATTCGTCCCAGGAGGATGAATGCAAGGAAAGTTGGCAAAGCTCTTTCTCTTCGCGATTGCTGTTTCGTCGCTCGCTGCCGTTCAGCCGTTATGGGGCCAGCAATCAGCTGGCCAGGTACGCAAGCTGACCCCATCGCGCGGGGCCGTTGTATCTGAGGACGCGCAATGGGCTCCCGATCAAGATATCCAGTTACTGAAAAGCAACATCCGCGCACAAAAGAAACTAATCGTCGCTGCGAATTTGGATTTGAACGACGACGAGGCTGAGAAGTTCTGGCCGATCTACAACCGCTACGCAGCGGACGTGGCGAAAACGTACGACACCAAAATTGCACTTTTAGAGGAATATCTCGAAAACTACGACTCGATGTCTGGGGATCAGGCCGAAAGTTACCTACGCCGGCGCGCCGCGGTGGAAGAAGACATGATGCAAGTTCGACTCAAATATCTGCCGGAGTTTCGCAAGGTGCTTACGGGAAGGGAAACAGCGCTTTTCTATCAGATCGATTGGCGGCTCGATCTCATGATCAATCTCCAATTGGCTCAAGCACCCATTATTAACCCTTAGACGCAATTTCTTCGGAGCAATTTCGTCTGGGCAGTGATTCTTGCGTTTACGAGTTCTTCAGGAGGAATCGAATGGCGGTAAAGGTTGCCATCATTTACTACAGTGCCACCGGCACCACATATCGATTAGCTCGAGCGATAGAGGAAGGCGCTAGCGAAGCTGGTGCGGATGTGCGGCTCCGGAAAGTGCGTGAACTCGCTCCAGAAGAGGCGATCGCGTCCAACCAAGGATGGTCCGCTCATCGCCTTGAATCGCAACATGTCGTAGAAGCTAGCCTGGACGATCTGGCTTGGGCCGACGCCCTGATCTTTGGAACACCCACGCGGTATGGGCTTCCCACCGCACAGCTAAAACAGTTCCTCGATACCACGGGCCCCTTGTGGGTGAAAGGAGCCTTGCTCAATAAGGTCTGCTCGGCGTTCACTAGTTCAGGGACGGCACATGGCGGTCAGGAGACGACCATCGTCAACGTCAACACCACCTTTTATCACTGGGGCGCAATTATTGTGGGCCCGGGTTATGCCGACCCAATTCAATTCAAAGCGGGTAACCCGTACGGTGCGTCATTTACCAGCAACAATGGCGCGCTCAAACCGGATGAGACCGCGCTCGCGGCAGCGCGCTTTCAGGGTAGGCGTGTAGCGGAATTGGCAGGTCAATTCATCGCCGGGAAGAAGGCCTGACGAGGGGAATGGAAATGCAACGCGTGACAAAAACACTCAAGGCTGCATTGCACTCATTCGCATTTTTACTTTCCTGTATGACTGCGGCTGCCGCTGCAGATCCCGCGTCAACAGGAACAAATGTCTTTGCTCCTCAATCTACGCCCGCCAGGTCGATCCTTCATCTATCGACGTTTGTAATGGCGATCACGGGGATCATATTCGTAGTTGTCTTTACCCTGCTGGTGTACTCAATCTCAAAATTCCGGGCGAAATCAGCGAATGCGAACAGTGAGCCAGCCCAGGTCTACGGAAGCACGCAGATCGAACTGGCCTGGACGATTATCCCGGTTTTGATTGTGGTCGTCTTGTTTATGGCGACAGCTCGTGTCATTCACGCCATGCAGGATGCTCCAGAGCCCACGAACGCATTAGAAGTCACGGTTGTCGGCCATCAGTTCTGGTGGGAATATCGGTACCCAAAATTCGGAGTCGTTACCGCCAACGAACTCCACGTTCCAGTGAGCGATCCCGCCCACCCGACGCCGACGTTCTTGCAGCTGCTTTCAGCCGATACCGACCACAGCTTCTGGATACCGGAGTTGGCTGGCAAAACGGACCTTGTCCCGAATCACCCAAACCGGATGTGGATGGATCCCGAGCACACTGGAGTCTTCGTCGGTCAGTGCGCGCAATACTGCGGAACCCAGCACGCCAAGATGCTTCTTAGAGTCTCGGTCGATACTCCTGAAGACTTTGAGCAGTGGATCCGTGAGCAACACCAGCCAGCAGTTGCAGACGAACGAGTTACCGCCGGCAGACGAGTGTTCGAAACCACGGCCTGCATTAACTGCCACGCCGTCAATGGCACTGTGGCCAACGGCCGCTTTGGTCCTGATTTGACGCACCTGATGAGCCGCACCACGATTGCCGCAGGTGCCGCACTCAATACGCCGGAGAATCTCAGCCTCTGGATCAAAAACCCTGAGGCGATCAAACGCGGTTCACTAATGCCTGCGATGCAGTTGAGCCAATCGGATCTGGAGGCCTTGGTGGGCTATCTCGAAACCCTTCGTTAAGAAGTCGAAGAACAGTTATGTCATCGAACGCGATCACAATTCCGGGTGTTCAGGTTGAAGGGAAATCCTGGCTTGAAACGCTTCATGAGTGGGTCACGACAGTCGATCACAAGCGACTGGGAATTCTCTACATCATTTACGGACTGGGGTTCCTTGTGATCGGTGGTGTTGAGGCGCTGATCATTCGCGTCCAGTTGATGCATTCGCACAACGATTTTGTGACTCCGCAAGTCTTCAACCGTATGTTCACCATGCATGGCACCACCATGATCTTCTTCATGGTGATGCCTGTCCTGTTCGGATTTGCCAACTACCTTGTCCCGTTGATGATCGGTGCGCGAGACATGGCTTTCCCGCGGCTCAATGCCTTCAGTTTTTGGCTGACGGCTTTTGGCGGGCTCCTACTGTATTTCAGTTTTCTTGGGGGAAGCGGACTGTATGGCGCAGGAAACGCACCGGACGTCGGCTGGTGGGCCTATGCTCCGTTGGGCGCACGAGCGTTCTCGCCGGGACACAGCACTGATTACTGGACGCTTTCGCTCCTGGTCTCAGGATTGGGAAGCATCGGAACCGCCATCAACATCATCGCCACTGTTCTCTGCATGCGAGGTCCCGGCATGAAGCTGGGTCGCATGCCCTTACTGGTGTGGTTGTATCTCGTAATGGGCGGAATGGTTCTGATTGCCATAACCCCGCTCTCCGCAGCGCAAATCATGCTCCTAGTCGATCGGTATCTTGGAGGACATTTCTTCGATACGCAGGCTGGCGGCTCGGCTGTTCTCTGGATGCACTTCTTCTGGATCTTTGGCCATCCAGAAGTTTACGTACTGGTTATTCCAGCTTTCGGTTTCGCGTCGGAAATCATTCCGGTCTTTTCACGCAAACCTATTTTCGGATATCCCATCATGGTTGCCGCTACCGTCGCGATCGGGTTTGTGAGTTTAAGTGTCTGGGCGCACCACATGTTCACCGTAGGCATGAATTCCTACGCCAACAGCTTCTTCGCGATCACCACGATGGCGGTTGGCATTCCGACAGGAATCAAAATCTTTAACTGGATTGGCACGATGTGGGGCGGAAGAATTCAGTTCAAGGTACCGATGCTGTTCTGCATTGGTTTCCTTTTTCAGTTTCTAATCGCAGGCCTCACCGGCATCATTCAGGCGTCTGTGCCTGTGGATTGGCAACTTAGCCTTTCCTACTTTGTCGTCGCGCATTTTCACTACGTAATCGTGGGCGGAATTTTGTTTGCCACCTTTGCCGCGTTCTATTACTGGTACCCGAAGGTGACCGGCCGGATGCTCAGCGAGAATCTGGGCAAATGGCATTTCTGGCTGTTCGTGATCGGTTTCCACATGACGTTTGATGTAATGCACATTCCCGGATTGTTGGGCATGCCGCGTCGCATCTACACGTACGAGCCCGGGCGTGGTTGGGACACGCTGAACCTCATCGTATCGATTGGAGCATTCATTCAGGCGGTCGCGATCGTGGTGTTCGTATGGAACCTCGTGATCTCTTACATCAAAGGAGCCAAAGCAGGAAACGATCCTTGGGATGCCTGGACGCTCGAGTGGTCCACAAGTTCTCCACCGCCCGCGTACAACTTTGCGACCGTTCCGATGGTGGGGAGCCGGCGTCCGTTGTGGGACCTGAAACATCCGGAAGATCCGGATAGCCAGTATGAGTGAAGGCAGAAATCAATGAGCGTAGCAGCAATATCACTTTCTGAAGCACAACCGCTGGTGAGTGTTCCACATCGCGGCAAGGTCGCGATGGCTGGCCTCATCATTGCCGAGGCGGCGATCTTTACGATTTTCGTCGTCGCTTATCTCTTCTATATAGGCAAAAGTCTCACAGGCCCAACTCCGCGCGAGGTGCTCGAGATCCCTGTTTTCTACACGATCTGCCTGCTCTCAAGCAGCCTGACAATTCACTATGCCGGAAAAGTCCTGGAAAGGGGCCGTCGCGGCGCATTCCTAACCTTGTGGTCTCTCACGATTCTGCTCGGCGGTTTGTTTCTCTTTGGCACCGGCCAGGAATGGCATCGGCTGATCTATGAACATGGGCTGACGATCTCGACCAATCTCTTTGGCACAACCTATTACTCACTCGTCGGCCTGCATGCGTTCCATGTCACTCTGGGAATCATCATGCTTGTCATTGTGGCGATCTTTGCTTTCGCCGGTCGGGTCGGCAGTGAACATTCCCGTCGCGTCGACGTGCTTTCCATGTACTGGCATTTTGTCGACGCGGTTTGGGTCGTGGTTTTTACTGTCGTTTACTTGCTGGGACGCTGAGGGAACAAAAATGGCAACGTTGCTGATAAACGAGCAAATAACCAACAGCGGCCAGACTCCACGCGAGATCGAAGTACCCGCGCCAACAGCTTGGCCCTTTGTCCTAGCTTTTGGATGCTCCTTATTATTTGCAGGCCTTGTTACCACCCTTTCTGTGAGCTTGCTTGGTGCTGTGCTTTCTCTCGCCGGATGCATTGGCTGGTTTCGCGAAGTCTTCCCGCACGAGCACGAAGTGACTGTACCCATGACGGTCGAAGAGATTCGTATAAGGACTGAACGTCGCGTCGTTGAGCGAGTTCCCATAGCGGATTACCAACGAGCGTGGCTCCCCGTTCACACGTATCCAATTTCGGCGGGCGTGAAGGGCGGGTTTGCAGGAAGTATTGCCATGGCCTTTCTCGCGTGTTTGTACGGGTTGTTGAAAGCGGGAAGCATCTGGTATCCGATCAACCTTCTAGCAGCGGCTGTCTACGCGCAGTCACTGAAACTCGGGCCCGCACAGCTGTATTCCTTTCATACGGACAGTTTTGCCATCGCCCTCGCTCTCCACGTACTCGTGTCAACCTCGGTGGGATTGCTCTATGGCGCGATGCTTCCGATGTTTCCACGTAGACCGATTGTCCTGGGAGGACTCATCGCTCCCGTGCTGTGGTCCGCACTTATATACACGATGCTCGGCTTACTCAATCCAATGCTCGCGAGTCACATCGATTGGTATTGGTTTGTCGCCTCGCAGGTCGGCTTCGGAATTGTGGCCGGGCTGGTGGTTGTCCGTCAATCGCGCATGCTGACACGCGAGAACCTCTCGTTCGCGATCCGCGCCGGAGTGGAAGCTCCAGGAATGATTTCGCCCCATGGAGAAGAACAGCCGTGAACTCATTTCGATATCTATGCGCGCTTGCGGTATTCAGCCTGATGCTGCTCTCCGCTTGCAGCACTCCGCCCGGGCGACCGACAAAAGATTCGGAAGACCCGGCTCCGAGTGAAATCAGCGACTTCAAGACCCTCTACGCAGAAAACTGCGCAGCCTGCCACGGCACGAACGGTCGGGGCGGGGCGGCAATCGCGCTGGCCGACCCTGTTTACCTTGCCATCGTTGACGAACCGTCGATGCGTAAAGTCATCGCCAACGGCGTGCATGGAACGTCGATGCCGGCCTTCGCTCAGAGCGCGGGAGGAATGCTGACCGATAAACAGATCAATGTGCTCACCAGCGAAATCCGATCGCGTTGGAGCCGGCCAGGAATTCTCGACGGAGCGATTCCACCTTCTTACGCACCGAAGTCTTCCGGAGATGTCCAGCGCGGTGAAGCTTCTTACCGGATTTATTGTTCGTCATGTCACGGTCCGCAGGGTCAGGGTGGACCAAAAGGCAGCGCTATCACGAATGATTCATTTTTGGCGCTCGTAAGTGATCAAGGGCTACGGACGATTACGATTGCCGGCCGACCCGAGCTCGGAGCGCCCGACTGGCACGGAAACGTGCCCGGGAAGCCCATGTCGGACCAGGAAATCAGCGACGTAGTTGCCTGGCTGGTATCTCACCGGGTTCAGACCCCCGGTCAACCTTATTCTGTCGCGAATAGCGCGCAACACTAGGAGATATAAGAATGGCCACCAAACCTGCACTTGCGCCGTCAACCGATGCCACGATTTCTCGGCGCGGGTTCTTCATGAAGTTGGGAATTTTATTCAATGCTCTTGCTGCGAGTGCCGTGGCCGTACCTATCGTGGGATTTCTCTTCTCCTCGATTACTCGTGGTCGCTCCAACGGTTATCTCTCATGGGTGCCACTTGGAAATGTCAGTGAATTTCCGGAAGGCGAGACCCGGCTGGCTACATTTCGCAATCCATACGTGATGCCAACCGATGGCAAGACCGCGGACACGGCCTGCTGGGTGCGGCGCGTCGCGGGAGACGAATTCCAGGTCTTTGCCGTCAACTGCGCGCATCTGGGCTGTCCGGTGCGCTGGTTTCCGCAATCCGGACTCTTCATGTGCCCGTGTCATGGCGGAGCGTACTACCGGGATGGCGCGCGTGCATCAGGGCCGCCAGAGCGCGGTCTCTTCGAATATCCATACAAAGTACAGAACGGTGTGATCACGATTCAGGCGGGTGAGTTGCCGACGCCGGGAGCGGCCACAGCTCTTCTGACTGGAAAATCGCCCTGCGAGGCACAGAAACAGTTCGTGAGTATTCAGGGCGCCGAGGCGTCACTTGAAAGTCGAGGATAGCTTTCGCTACCGAGGGAAAAATCATGGGCATGATTGCGAAAGTGGGAGACTGGTTTGATCGCCGTCTGCAGCTCGCGGCGCCGATTCGCGAGATGGCCGAACACCCAGTCCCGAGAAATACGGCGAGCTGGTGGTATGTCTTTGGCAGCGCGGCACTGACAGTGTTCATTCTGCAAATCGTATCCGGAGTTCTGCTCGCGCTGGNCTATGTGCCGTCAGGGGCGGAAGCGTGGAGCAGTCTGCAGGCTCTGAACCACGATGTTACTCTAGGCTGGTTCATCCGCGGGATGCATGGCTGGGGCTCCAATTTCATGGTGGCGATTGTTCTTATCCACATGGTCCAGGTGTTTCTCTTTGGTGCGCACAAGTTCCCCCGCGAACTTACCTGGATTATCGGCGTCTTCCTCTTGCTGATGACACTCGGCATGGCGTTCAGCGGGCAGGTGCTGCGCTTCGATCAAGATGCCTATTGGGGACTCGGTATCGGGGCGTCCATCGCGAGCCGCGTTCCCGTCCTCGGTCCAATGGTCGTGAAATTGATGCTTGGTGGTCCGATCATCGCGGGTGCGACTCTGTCGCGATTCTTCGCCCTGCACGTGTTTGTAATTCCCGGGCTGCTGATCGGCTTTGTGTGCCTTCATTTATTGATGGTGCTGAAGCTTGGCATTAATGAGTGGCCGATGCCGGGCCGCGTTGTACGACGAGCAACCTACGAAGCCGACTATCACGCCCTCACGAAGAAGGAGGGCGCTCCCTTCGTTCCATACGCAGTCTGGAAAGACATGTTCTTCGCGGCGTTCATTATTCTGGCGGTCGCCGCGTGCGCGCTATACTTCGGCCCATTTGGACCTACGGGAAGGCCAGATCCGACGATCATTCAGACTGTCCCAAAGCCGGATTACTTTTTCTTGTGGCTCTATGCATTGCTCTCTCTGCTTCCGCCCTCCCTCGAAACGCCGGCGCTGCTGATCGGACCAGTGTTGGTCATTGTCGGGTTGCTGCTTCTTCCGTTTCTTTCCGGAGAAGGTGAAAAGAGTTGGAAGCGCCGACCGATCGCAGTTCTAACAGTGTCTTTGATCGCGATCACACTCGGGACGTTTACTCATCTCGCCGGTTTTACCCCTTGGAGCCCACACATGAATGCGTGGAGCGGAGATCCCACCCCGGTTCGGTACATTGAGGGCTCGACCGCTCTAGAGAGGCAGGGAGCGCTGGTCTTTCAGGTCAAGCAGTGCCGCAATTGTCATTCCCTCGGAGAGAGAGGGGGACAACGAGGACCTGCTCTCGACAGCGTGGCCGTACGCCTCACGCAAGACCAACTCATTCGCCAGGTAATTCAAGGCGGCGGCAATATGCCCGCGTATGGCAAAAACTTGAGTCCAGCGGAGACGACTGCGCTTGTCGCATTCCTTCAGAGCCTTCATCCAAAAGGTCAAGCACCCGCGCGCGATGCGTCACGCGATTTGGCACTTAGCGATGAGAACGAACCTGGTGTGAAGCGATAGGAGAACGGGCCCATGCCACATTTCCATCACGCTGCTTCGGGATCGTCGCAAGCAGTGCTTTTCACACTGATTCTAGTTTTCACGGCGCTTGTCTATCTGAAGGGATGGCTGTCTCTTCGTTCTAATGCCTTGAAAGCCCCTACGGGCTGGCAGGCCCTCAGTTTCCTCGTTGGACTGTTCTTAATCTGGGCCGCCGTCGCCTCGCCAATCGCTGCACTCGATCACGAGTTGCTCACCATCCACATGCTGCAACATCTGCTGCTGATGACGCTTGCTCCTCCGCTGATCTTGCTGGGTGCGCCCGTCCAGCCGCTACTACACGGTTTGCCGCGGCGATTTGTAGCGAATTTGCTGCATCCTTTGTGGCAGTCCCAAGCCGCGGAGATGATTGCCAAGACTCTAACCAATCCCAAATTCGCCTTGCTCGCAGCCTCCGCCACCTTGGTTGGATGGCATATTCCGACATTGTTTGCGTTCGGAATGCAGTCAGTAGGATGGCACGTATTCGAGCATCTATCTTTTCTTGTGACTGGCCTTCTGTTCTGGTGCCCGGTCATTCAACCTTCGGCAGGTGCGGCTCGGCAGGATCTCTCGATGATCTTGTACCTCTTTTTTGCCACATTGCCCTGCGACATCCTCTCGGGAGTTCTTGTTTTTTCTGATCGTGTGGCTTACTCGATGTACTTCTCGTCGTCACATTTGCTAGGGTTTTCTCCTCTGGCAGATCAGCAGTGCGCGGCTGCACTGATGTGGACATGCGTCACAATCGTTTACCTAATAGCCGGGGCGATCTTAACTATGCGTTTTCTGTCGCCCCGCGCTCTTTCGCAGCTTGGTTTTGTCGAGCCAAAATTGCCGGCGACGCAAATTGCCTACAGAGTGCCGCAAAGCTTGGAGGCCGTCTAGTCATGGCGAGTGAACCCATTCTCGCGGCATTCGACCTGCCAGTCGGGAAGCGCAACCTGCTTTTCGATTCAAAGGTATGGTTCGACTACTTCGCACTTACCAAGCCGGAAGTTAACTTTTTGATCGTGGTCACAACGTTTGCCGGCTTCTACCTGGGCAGCGCCTCGACGTGGCACGATTTTCCCTTGCTGCGATCCATCAACATAGTGCTAGGGACGTTACTGGTGGCCAGCGGGACAGGAGCGCTGAATCAGTACATCGAGCGCCGCTTCGACGCGCAAATGCGCCGGACATCTCGGCGACCGCTGGCGGCTGGCCGGCTCAATCCTGAGGCGGTCTTGGGGTTCGGCATCGTGTTAGCAGTTCTAGGAACTGTCTATCTTGCCGCGACAGTCAACCTACTCGCGAGCCTGCTGGCGCTGGGCACGTTGTTGTCTTATTTGTTCCTTTACACTCCACTCAAAAGGAAGTCGTCGTTGTGCACTTTGATCGGAGCATTGCCAGGTGCGATGCCCCCGCTTATTGGATGGGCAGGGGCAGCCAACCGGCTCAGCTTCGGGGCGTGGATACTCTACTCCGTGTTGTTCCTTTGGCAGTTCCCGCACTTTATGGCGATCGCTTGGATGTACCGAGAGGATTACGGTCGTGCTGGTTACTTTGTGCTGCCGGGCAATGAGCGCGCCAAGGCTCTCTTTGTGAATTGGCAAACCCTGATGCCGCTCCTGCTCTTGGCGCCAGTCAGTTTCTTGCCGGCATTGACCAGCAAGGTGAGCGTTCTGTACTACGTTGGCGCCGTGCTTCTGTGGGCTGGCTTCTTGTACTACGGAGCGCAGCTTGTCCTTCAAAAGTCCAACTCTTCGGCGCGGCAGCTTCTCACAGCTTCAATCGTTTACCTCCCATCGCTATTCACGCTGATGATCGTTCTCAGAAAGTAGGATCCTCGAGACCCATGTTCAGCGATCGCCGCATCAAAGAGCAGCTTCGCTGGATCATTGCGAGGGAAAATCCACCCTCGATAGCACATGTGTGTTTTGTTGCGATGGCTGCGTTGGCGTCTTATCTGATTGCCACTCTACTCCACTTACCCGAAGCATATTGGGCACCAATGTCTACCCTGATCGTCATGCAGCTCACATTCAGCGCCGCCCTGCCTGTGGCGGCTCAATACATCGCCGGAACAGCAGCCGGAGCTGCGGTTGGGGCGATAACCGATGCTGTCGCCCCCGGGAGTGTATGGGCGTTCGCCGCTGCGGTTGTCTTTGTCGGACTTGTTTGCGTTCTATTTCGTGTGGAGAGAAGTTCGTTTCGATACGCGAGCATTACTCTCGTCATCGTGATGCTCGTTCCTCGATCTACGAGTGCGCGGTCAGTGGCGCTTCACCGATTTGTCGAGGTGTCGATCGGCATTGCAATCGGCCTTGCCCTGTTTGCGATTTGGCAAAGGGTTGCTTTGAGACTTTCGGTCAAAGCGCAAGAAGTTTCGCATCTGGGCTGACGCATTTGTTTGGAATCCGTTGTGCCGATGACGAATGTTTACGCGGACTCACAACTGAGACCCCGCACGAAGGAGACGGTCAAAATGACATGAGTCGGCACGCATGAAATTGAGATGCGGACCCCTACAAAGGTACTGTCCATACCTTCGTCTAATTGTGTCGGCTCTAGGCTTCTGGTCTGATGCTGCTCATGGCACAAGAGCGATTGTGCGCACAAATTATCGGAGGATCTATGGCCACGACTGCTGTCGCGCCAGGAACAAGGAAGGCGGCCCAGATTTATAAGCCTGAAGCAAGTGTTGAGGTGGTAGAGCGAGCGATTCCAGCGCCCGGACAAGGACAGATGCGATCCTCCCTGGTGACAATAGAAGAAAGGAGCCTGCTGGCGTGCGCCCGCGCTGGTGATACGGCGGCATTTGCGAACCTTGTGATGCCTCATAGGGATGGCATCCTTCGGCTCACTCAACGAATTCTGCGCAATCAGGAGGATGCGGAAGATGCCGTTCAAACTGCCTTTCTTGATGCGCTCCGGCATTTAGATGACTTTCAAGGACGTTCACGGTTTTCCTCGTGGCTCACTCGCATCGCGCTGAATGCGGCGTTCATGAAATTGCGTTTGAGTCGACGACGGACAGAGACATCCCTCGACGAGATGGTTGAGCGTGATACCGCCTCCAGATTTCACGTGGTGGAGACGCGACCGAACCCAGAGCAGGAGTGCTCAGTCAAAGAGGCTCGCATCCTTCTTGCTAAGGCGCTTGATAGATTGGGGCCTATCTACGCCGAAGTTCTCCACATGTTTCATATTCAGGAGTTGACGGCGAAGGAGGCTGCGCGAATTTTGGGCGTACCTGTGGGAACCGTGAAGGCCAGGTTGCATCGGGCGCGCTCGAGGCTAAGTCGCCATCTGCAGCCGCTCCTAGTACGTCGAAGAAGACCTTTAATTGCCCACAGTGGATTCACTGCATTGGGATCGAAGAGAGCCTTCGGTGCGTGAATTAGCCGCCAGTGCGACATGAGAGGCGAGAGGGAAGGAGAACGCGTTGGCTTATGAGCTCTCTTTAGCAGTTTCGATGCGAAATCTGTGCCCAGGTCACCAGCAGCCCGAGCCATTGGTTCGTCATCCGATGCAGCGATACAGAACTTAATCTACTGAAATGGAACATCACGGCGGCAAGCGCACCGGAGACCCGCCACTTTTGCGGGGAAGCGCATGCCGGTATCTATATCAGCCGGTGGTTTTATTCGGTGTGCTCGCCATCAAAGCCTGATTTCACAAGATAGAAGAGCCCCGGGGCTCACTGCACGCGCTCCCGCATACGTTTACCTCTGTTTGTCTCAGGCTGCACCCCTCGCCGCTTCCCCAACCGGCGTACTCACCGGCCGGGAAGCGTGATGGTTCACGATGAGCCGCGAACCCCTTTGCCCAGTCAGGAATGTCCAAATCCACTGCAGAAATACGCTCAGCCGGAGGCTGGATGTGGCCAGGAACTGAAGGTGAATGAAGGCCCAAATCAACCACGCCGTCAATCCGCTCATTTGGAACTTCCAGCTTTGGAGTACTGCAAAACCTTTGCCCACAACGGCCATTGTGCCCTTGTCGAAATAGCGAAACGGAGCCGGCCGCTTGCTCCCACTTAGCCGGCTGTAAATAAGTTTTCCGGCATAATGCCCTTGCTGCATGGCCACTTGCGCCACTCCGGGAAGAGGCTTGCCGTCTTGTTCAAGTGCTGCCGTATCTCCGACCACAAAAATCTCTGGATGTCCCGGCACAGTCAGATCTTTTTGAATCCTCACCCTGCCGGCGCGGTCTGTCTCCACCTTCAGCCACTTGCCCGCAGGAGAAGGCGCGACGCCGGCCGTCCAGATCACGGTCCTGCTTGCAATGCGCTCACCACCGACCACCACGCCGTTTGCGTCGATCTGATCCACGGCATACCCCAAGCGGACCTCGACGCCCAGATCCTCGAGTCGTTTCCTCGCCGCATGAGAGAGATGCTCTGAGAAGGCCCCGAGAACTCGTGGCGACATATCGACGAGCACAATTCGAGCCGAGGCGGGATCAA
>AP72_2010_repI_A100DRAFT_1000009_pt1 | contig 31874 bp, 23 predicted proteins | sample AmaPasrepliIA100_FD_9193 | JGI IMG/M metagenome (IMG submission 9193)
GCCAATCCAGCCGCCGCTTTGATCGGATCGCCTATGGCAGGCTGGCTTCTTGGTGTGCATTGGTTGTCGATAGCGGGTTGGCGCTGGCTCTTCATCGTTGAGGGTGCTCCGCCTGTCATCGTCGGTATCATCACTCTGTTCTATATGACCGACCGGCCTTCGCAGGCGCGCTGGCTTGCTCCAGAGGAACAGCAGTGGCTGGTAAAGGAATTACGAACGGAGTTGGAAGCGAAAAAGAAGATTCGGAATTACACGATTAAAGAAGCCTTCAGTGACCGCCACATCCTGATACTGATCACGGCCTATTTCCTGGCTCTCACCGGACTCCTCGGAACCGTATACTGGATTCCCACGTTCTTAAAGCGCATCTCCGGATTTCCAACCCAGACGATCACGATGCTGCTGCTGATTCCAGCGTTGATGGGTTTCGTCGGAATGCTAAGTAACGGATGGCATTCGGATAAAGTCGGGGAACGCCATTGGCACAGCGCCATTCCTCTTTTGGCTGCGGCCCTGATGTTTGCGCTATTGATTCTTGTTCGGCGTGACATTCCAGTGGCGATTGCCTGCCTCCTGTTTGGCAGCGGTGTCGCATATGCGTATTTCCCAACCTTCTGGGCGATACCTACGATGATCCTGGGCGAGGCCGCAGCAGCCGCTACGTTTGGATTAATTAATTCGATCGGACAGCTCGGCGGTTTGTTCGGCAACTCCACAATTGGCTTTCTCAATGATCGGACACATTCGCTCACAGCTTCGTTCGGCTTCATCGGGCTCGTCTATCTCGTGGCTGGCAGCCTAATCGTTAGCCTCAGAATTCTGCCCTTGTCCGATGCGGCCAAGATAGTTACCCAGCGATAACCGTCGATTGACCATGATCCGCACAGCCAGCTTTCCGATCATTGCCCAATGTCAGCTGCACGGCGAGCAGACTGCCATCATCGATGGAGGAGGAATTTACAGCTACGCCGATCTGCTGCGAGCATCATCGAGCGTAGCGGCTGGATTGCTTGCTGGACGCTCAGACCTCCAAGAAGAACGTATAGCCTTCACGATCACACCCGGGTTCGCGTGGGTTGCAACGCTCTGGGGAATATGGCGTGCGGGCGGAATCGCCGTTCCATTAGCGCTGAACGGTCCGAGACCCGAACTGGAATACTTTATCGACGACTGCCGGGTGTCGTTGCTCATTGGCGATGCTTCCACGCTCCCGCAATTATCCCCGATCGCAGAATCTCGCGTCATACATACATTGGCCCTGGATTCACTCCGAACTCCTGAAAGAGTAGAATCTTCCGAGCCCGGTGTGGATGTGTCGAGTGATCGGCGCGCCATGATTCTCTACACTAGCGGCACCTCGAGCCGACCCAAGGGAGTCGTCACGACCCACGCCAATATCGCGGCGCAGATCACGAGTCTGATCGAGGCTTGGGAGTGGCACTCCGGCGATCGCATCCTTCTCTGTCTGCCACTCCACCATGTTCACGGAATCATCAACGTTGTCTCCTGCGCTCTCTGGGCTAGAGGGTGCTGCCAGATGCTGCCCCGCTTCGATGCGAATGCCGTCTGGGACTCGATCGCCACGGGCAACCTGACACTCTTCATGGCTGTCCCTACGATTTACACAAAGCTGATCGCAGCCTGGGAATCTGCCTCGCCGGAACGCCGTGAACTCCTTAGAGCGGGATGTGCCCGCATGCGCTTGATGGTGTCAGGCTCCGCTGCCCTGCCCGTAGGCACGCTCCTGCGATGGAAGGAAATCAGCGGGCATACTCTCCTCGAGCGTTATGGAATGACCGAAATCGGTATGGCGTTATCGAATCCATTGCACGGCGAGCGCGTGCCGGGAAGCGTCGGACACCCGCTGCCTGGCGTTGATGTTCAACTGGTGGACGAGGTTGGTAAGCCGGTTTCTCCAGGAACCGCAGGAGAAATCGAGGTGCGCGGTCCGAATGTGTTCTCCGAATACTGGGACAAATCCGATGCAACCCGTGCCGCCTTCCGCGATGGCTGGTTTCGCACTGGTGATACAGCGGTCATAGAAAATGGCGTTTACCGCATTCTTGGCCGCACAAGCATCGACGTCCTCAAAACCGGTGGACACAAAGTCTCCGCTTTGGAAATCGAAGAAGTCCTGCGCCAACATCCAGCCATTGCCGAGTGCGCTGTTGTTGGCGTACCCGATCCAGAATGGGGAGAGCGTGTCACCGCGGCAGTGGTTCTGCATTGCGGTAAGGATCTCGATCTGCCTTCTCTTCGAGCATGGGCCATGAAACGACTCTCCACGCAGAAGGTTCCCTCACGCCTATTAGTACTCGACGGCCTTCCACGGAATGCAATGGGAAAAGTCGTTAAGCCGTCTGTGGTGAAGTTGTTTCAATCCCAAGACGGTTGAGCTCTTTTTAGGACACCATGTAGGGACGGGCGCCTCGGCCGTCCGGCCAAGCAAGGCTCGGCAGCCCCGCCGACAGCCCAACAACATAAGGATGGGAAATCTAGGGACAGCGCAACTGCGCAAAGAGCCTAAGTCCTTTATCCGTAATATTTTGCATGTAAATCCTCGCGTTTCCAGATTTCGCGAGAATCAAAGTAGATCGCGTGAAGGTAACTACTTTGGAATCAATATTTTGAACGGGAGTTATCAAAATTTTCCTCCCAGCCGCAAAGCGGCGAAAGAATGCAGCATACGGCGAAGCCGTGGGTCCATTCAGCAGCAGAAGAAAGCCCGAAAGGGCGAAAGAACTGCGGTCGGAGCGGCCAAGCAAAGATGAATGCGGAATGGGTTAAAGGCCAACGACCAACGACTCGCTCCTACGCCGTCGCAAAAACCGGCTCCGGCGCCCGCGCACTTCCGGAAGCACGCTCGAGATGATGCACCAGGACCGGAATCTGCTGTTCGTGGCAAGGCTCTGGCACCGACATGTCCATAGCGACCTGCGCACCCGCTTCATCGGACTCCTTCGCCAGCACGATTACGCGGCTGCCGAGGTGGAGCGCTTCCTGCGTGTTGTGCGTGACGAACAGCACCGTAAAGCCCGTGTCGCGCCACAGTTGCCGGATCAGCCGCTGCATGTCTTTGCGCGTTCCCGGATCGAGCGCGCTGAAGGCTTCGTCCATCAACAGGATTCGCGGGCAGGTCATCAGCGCCTGCGCGATGGCCACGCGCTGCTGCATGCCGCCGGAAAGCTGGTGCGGATATTTCTTCGCGTCGCGCTGGTGCAGTCCGATGCGGCTTATGTAGCGCATGGCTTCGTCGCGAATGTCGCGCCGCCGTCGGAAGTAGCGCGGCGTAAAGCGCGTGAACATATTGAACTCGCTAACCTCGGGCCCGAACGCGATGTTGTCGAGCACAGTCTTGTCGGGAAACAGCGAGTATTTCTGCGGCACGTAACCCCGAGTGCGATCGGGCTGGTTGTGCTGGACGCCGTCGATCAGGATGCGTCCGCGCGTGGGCATCTCGGCACCGAGGATCATCTTCAGCAGCGTCGACTTCCCGCATCCGGTCTGGCCGAGCACGCAGACAAACTCGCCTTCACGAATGCTGAGATCGATATTCGTCAATATAGGCCGCGAAGGCTTTCCGTAGGCCACCGACAGATTCTGGATTTCAATCAGAGCCATAGGAACTACGCCTCCTGAAACCACGGATGAAGTTTGCGGTTCGCGAACCGCATCGCGAAATCGACCAGGAACAAGAGCAGCGCCACCCACAGCACGTACGGGATGATCACATCCATTCCCATGTGGCGCCGCAACAGAGCGATCCGGTAAGCCAACCCGTCCGTCGAGGCGATCATCTCTCCCGCGAAGAGGAAGAGCATCACCGCCTTCAAGTTCAACCGGATGCTGTTCAGCACCCGCGGCATGATTTGCCGCATTACGACCCGGTAGGCAACATCGAAGTCGCTCGCGCCCAGCGTAAATGCTTTCACGATCTGCTCGTTCGGAACGCCTTTCGTCAGGTTGAATGTGTCGAGCATGATCGTTGGTGTCACCCCAATCACGATCAGCATGATCTTCGACAGTTCATCGATACCGAACACGATGAACAAAATGGGCAGCAACGACAGCGCCACGATCTTGTCGAAGAACAGGATGAACCGCAGGAAGAACACGCCGACGTAGGGGAACAACCCCATGTGCAATCCCAGCAGCACCGCCGGTATGAGAAGGAGGATCGAATAGATGAAGCGCCGTGAAGTCGCGACCGTGTCTTTCCAAAGCATGCTGGCGAAGAGCCGCTGGCGCAACGACGCATTCTCGGGAAGGGCTTCGTCATCTTCCGCGGGATTGGTGGTCGCGTTCGTCATGCCGTGGAACATCTGCGAAACCGTCGGCATGATGCGGTCTTCCGGATTCTCCTGATGACGTTTCTGAGCCGCGTAAAAGTACAGCCCGATGCCGGCCGCGAACAGCATCCACGACAGTGCGATCGTCGTGATCCGGTTCGGCTTCGCGTGCACGAGTTGGAAGCTGACTGACATGTTGGGTGCCCCATTTCTGGCTGGTTTTGCCAGAAGTGGGGAATTTGTTTCCTACAATTTGCTTTCGGCGGCCATCTGCATGTACGCCGTATCGAAACTGAGCCGCACGCGATCCTGTTTGCCTTGCACGCTGCCATCGGGGTAGCGGATCGCAACGTCATCGACCGATCCGATGTTCTTGCCTAGCAGGCCGTGCTCGAAGCAGAACTGGCGCACGAGCGCCATCTTCTGTTTCAGGTCGCCAGATTTGCCAAAAGAGGCCGCGGCGTGGGCCTGATAAAACATCTTCGTTGTGCTGAGCTGCTCTTTGTACGATGCCAGCGAATCGCCCGACCCTTCTGCAATCGAACCAAGCACCTTGTCCGCGACAGAGCCTTGAGACGACATCAGAGACATCATTTCGTACCACGCACCTGCCAGCGCCTTGGCGAAGTTCCTTCCAGAACCATCGGCGCGCTCCAGAACATCTGTGCGCAGCACAGTCAGATCAAGAATTTCGCCAGGAATCTGCGACGAGTTGAACAGTGACTGGATTCCCTTCGCCTGCGAGATCTGCGACAGCATCGGTTTCCAGGTCACCACGGCGGAAACGCTGGAGTCGCTCAGAAATGCTGATTGAATATCAGCGTCGGAGGTGTTGATCATCCGGACTTTGCTGATCTGGTCACGCAGGGAATTCAGCGTGAGGGCACGGTCGAAGAGGTATTCCGAAACCGTTTTCTCTACGAGCAGCATCTTCTTGCCGACGAGATCCTTCATCTGGAGGCCGTTGCGCACCATCAGCGCATCGTTCCCGTTCGAATAATCGCCAATTAGGATGACCGTGGTTGGCACGCCCGATGCGGCGGGCATATCGAGCGCTTCCATGTTGGTCATGGTGCACGCGTCGATGTTGCGCGCTACGAAGGCGTCAAGCGAAGGCGCGTAGTCGAAGCGCTGCACCTTGATCATGACTCCATACTTGTCAGCCCACTTCTTCAGCAGGCCTGATTTCTGCATGTAGTGATATGGTGTCCATCCCGCATAAATGGACCAGCCCACGGTGAACGTGGGCTTCTGGGCAAGGGCAGGAATTGCCAGTAAAAGGCAAAGCAGGAAAATGCCGCGCCGCATGGTAGGCACAACTGTGTCCATGGTGGTTGAATTCTAGCTTTGAGGGGGACGGTCAATCGAAGGTAAAGTTTCTATGGCTTCGATGCAAGATTTAGCGGAGCGCAGAATTTTCAATCGGTGCCATCGAAGATTTCGATGATGCGCGATATGCTCTCCATCCGCCGAAATGCGTGATTTCGGTTGCGCCAGCCATGGCATGCGGCTCGCACACGAAGCATTTCACCTCGTCACCATCGTCGATGGTGACGGTGCCGATTCCAAGCGGCGCAGGGATAGCAGCCACGAAATCTCCGAACCGATCCTCGCGCATCGCCCAGATTTCAAGCTCGATCCCCGGGCCGCGAAAGCTGGGATCGCGCACGAGTCCTGGTTTGGCAGGAACAGTCCCAGCCAGAGCGTATAGGCGGTAGTCGGTCGCAGTGCGGCAGGTCTTGATTAAGCGAGCGCCCCGTTCGATCAACTGGTAGTTCAGTGGTTCTCCGCTGAGATGCGCTCCGACCACGGCGACTTCCACACAGCCGGGAGACTTGGCGACCAATGGCGTTGTCCCGCCCAGGTATCGGTGACCGAGAGCGAGTAGCGCCTCATCGGCAAATGCAGGAGCGATGAAGGAGATGCCGAAGGGCAAGCCATTCGGACGGAGGCCGGCCGGAAGGGCAAGGGCTGCGAGATCCATCAAATTGACGAAGTTCGTGTAATAGCCAAGATTCGAGTTCAATTTGACTGGGTCGGAGGCAATCTGCTCGTGCGTGTAAATGGTTCCGGTGGTCGGCAAGACGAGCACATCCATCTCGCGCCATGGCTTCGCAGCTTCCGCACATAGTTCTCGCAAGCGATACTCACTTTCGAAGGTGTCGGCAGCTGTGAGCTTGGCGGCTCCTCCGATGATGTTTCGCACGACGGGATCCATCTCGGCTGAATGTGCGTTAAAGAAATCTCTAATTGCGACGAACCGTTCGGCGACCCACGATCCTCCATACAACAATTCGGCAGCAAGGCGGAACGGAGTGTAGTCGATGACGACCTTTTCTCCACCAATTTGCTGCAGGTGTTCGACGGCCGTCTGGAACAAGTATGCGGCTTCCTCGTCACCGAAGAACTCCGTTTGTTCGGGGGATGGCACACCGAAGCGGAAGTCGGAATAGAGCCAGGGGGCAGCCCCTTGTCCCGCGCGCGGCTCGCGCGAATACACGTCGGACCGATCGAATCCGCGGGCAATCTGCCAGACCTCGTGAGCGTCGATGCAGTTAGCAGCGAAGATTGAGACACAATCGAGGCTACGGCATGCGGGTACGACCCCGTGGGTGCTCAAAAGACCACGAGTAGGCTTCAAGCCGATCAGACCGTTGAAGGCCGCGGGCACGCGTCCCGAGCCTGCCGTATCCGTACCGAGCGAGAAAGTAACTTGATTGCTCGCTACTGCGACGGCCGAGCCCGAGCTTGATCCTCCAGAGATGTAGCGCGAGTTGAATATACTGGAGCAGGCCCCGTAGGGCGAACGAGTCCCCACCAGGCCTGTGGCGAATTGATCCATATTTGTCTTGCCGATCAACAGCGCCCCGGCCTCTTCCAGTCGACGGACTACAGTTGCTGTCTCGCTGGGTTGAAAGCTATACGCGGGGCATCCAGCGGTTGTATCCATCCCCGCAACATCAAAGTTGTCTTTGACGGCGAACGTCATGCCCGCAAGGGGTAGTTCAGGGTGAGACTCGATCTCGCGAGCACGTTTGAGAGCGTTTTCGCGGTTGACGCGACCGATCCAGATGGGATTCAGAGGCTCAGCGTCAAGGCGATCGTAGAGCGACGCGACCTCGGTTACGAAATCAGCCGCTCGTTTCACGCAGTGGCCTCCGCACGCAAGAGCAGCAGTATTTGTCCGGCCCAAACCAGAGCGCCGGCAGCACATGCCAGGCTTTCTACAATGCCAGCCTTGGGGGCGGTCACAGCAATTTCGGTCTTCATCGCTTCAAGCACCATCAGCTTTTGCCCCGCCTCAACGCGCTGTCCGGTCGCGACGGCGACGTTCCAAACGCTCGCTGCAATCGGTGAGCGCACTGGAGAGCAACCATCGGGAACGTCCGCCTCGGCTGCCGGACCTGGCGCCTCGGGCGGCTCAAGGTATTCAGCCTGTCCGGCCGCTGCCCATCGTTCACGCTCTGCTTCGAATGCCGCCTGCTGATGTTTCTTGAACGACTCAGCCTCTGGCTTGATCGATTGCAGAAACGCGTGATAATCGCGGAGTCGAAACTCGCGAGGCTCTATGCGCAGGGGATAACGTCCTCGCGGAAATGCTTCGCGTATCTCGAGCAATTCTTCCGCACCCACCGGATAAAAGCGTAACTCATCGAAAAACCGAAGCAGCCAGGGCGTTCCGGCAGGGAATTCCCGGGTCGTATGGAATGTGTTCCACATCTGCAGCGTGCGGCCGACGAATTGATAACCTCCAGGACCTTCAATCCCGTAGACGCACAGATAGGCTCCACCGATGCCGACAGAGTTCTCTGCGGTCCAGGTGCGGGCAGGATTGTACTTGGTGGTGACCAGACGATGGCGTGGGTCGACCGGTGTCGCGACAGGGGCACCGAGGTAAACGTCTCCTAGTCCCAAGACGAGATAACTTGCACCGAAAACGATCTTGTAAACGTCGTCAATCGAGTTCAGCCCATTGATGCGGCGAATGAATTCGATATTGCTGGGACACCACGGCGCGTCCGGCCGGACGCTCTGCATGTATTTCTTAATAGCCAGCTGAGTTGCAGGATCATCCCAGGAAAGGGGCAAGTGTACGACGCGAGATTCAACCGTGATGTCGTCGAGTTCCGGGATGCGGCGCTCGCAAGCATCCAGGGCCTCAAGCAGTTCTTCGCGACGCAGACGGGCGTCGTAGTGAATGTGCAGCGAACGCACGCCAGGAGTTATATCGACGATTCCGGAGAGATTCGCTGCGCGCAGTTGTTGTTCGAGTGCGTGAACACGAAAGCGCAGATTTAGATCAAGAACATTCGGGCCGTATTCAATGAGCAGGTAGCGGTCGCCGTCTGCACGGCAGACAACTGCCGGCGATCCATTCGAAGCAGGTTTTCGAGAAATGACCGCTTCTTCTTCATAAGCCTCCGGCAGCTGAGGAAGAGAGCCTGCAAGTGTGTGGACGCATTCCTCGACCTTGAGTCGGAAGGCTTCAGCTTGTGCAGACGAAAGCCGACGGAATCGAACCAGGTCGCCGGCTTTCAGTTGCCCCATCTTCCAGATCTCGGCTTCGACGATAGTCGCAGGACAAACAAATCCGCCCAGGCTCGGACCATCGGGACCAAGGATCACAGGCATATCGCCGGTGAAGTCGACGGTGCCAACTGCATAAGCATTGTCATGAATGTTGGAGGGATGAAGCCCGGCCTCACCGCCATCTTTGCGCGCCCAGCGTGGCTTTGGACCGATCAGACGCACGCCGGTACGGTCGGAGTTGTAATGGACCTTCCACGGAGTGGAGAAGAGCATCTTGACGTCTTCGGCCGTGAAAAAGTCCGGGGCGCCGTGCGGCCCGTAGAGAACTCCGATTTCCCACTCGCGGGTATAGTGCGGCGTAGCTGTATTGGGCAACGAGTTCGGCTCGGGATCCGGCGTCTCGTGAAAGTGAAGGACATCACCTGCGCGAAGAACCCGGCCCTGTCCGCCGAATTTGCCAAGGATGAAGGTGGACTGGCTACCGAGATACGGAGGTGTATCGAATCCCCCGGCGATCGCCAAATATGCGCGCGCACCTGCTTCCGGAGCGCTCGCCAATTCGAGCGAAGAATTCTGCTTGACGCGAATGGCCTGCCAGGACGGGATGGGACAACCATCGATTTGAGCGCCAAAATCCGCTCCGGTGAGTGCCATCATGGTGTCGCAGGCAAAGCGAAGCCTGGGTCCTGTAAGGGTGATCTCGAGCCCCGCCGCGTCAGCCTTATTGCCAACTAGGCGATTTGCGATCCGGAATGCAAGCGGATCCATCGGACCGGAAGGGGGGACGCCCACGTGCCAATAACCGAGACGTCCGGGATGGTCCTGGATCGTCGTTTGGGTTCCCGGTTCGATGATTTCGATAGCTCGACGTTTATATCGGAAGTCTTTGAGGAAAGATGTCGTGAGGCCGCCAACTGCGAATTCACTAGCCTGGCAGATCTGACGCAGATAAGAGAGGTTCGTCTCGATTCCGAAGACTTCCGTGTCGTCGAGTGCGATGCGAAGTTTGGCGATCGCATCTGTGCGACCCGATCCCGTGACGATTATCTTCGCCAACATGGGATCGTAGAATGGTGCGATCTCGCTGCCCGAGTCGATCCAGGTTTCTACGCGCGCAGAGTGTGGCCAACGAACGTGCAACAGGCGGCCGGCACTTGGTTGGAAGTTCCGAGCGGGATCTTCAGCATAGACGCGAACCTGGATTGAAACGCCGGTTGGCTTGCCCGCGATGCTTTCGAGTGCGGGCATCTCGTTGGCTGCCTGGCACACCATCCACTCGACCAGATCGATGCCGGTAACTTCTTCGGTGACACCATGTTCGACCTGCAAACGAGTATTCACTTCGAGGAAGTAGAAATCGCCACTCGAATTGTCGTAGATGAATTCGACAGTGCCTGCTGACTGATACTGAACGGCCTTTCCCAGCCGGACGGCCGTCTCGAGCAGTTTCTTGCGCACATCTTCGGGCAGGCCCGGAGCGGGAGTTTCTTCAATTACTTTCTGGTTACGCCGCTGGATAGAGCAATCACGTTCGCCAAGTGCAATCACGGATCCGCGACCATCGCCAAAGATCTGTACTTCGATGTGCCGTGCCGCAGTGACGAAGCGTTCCAAGTAGAGGTTGCTGCTGCCAAAGCTGGCTTGGCTCTGGCGCGAGACTGCTTCGTAAGCATCGCGGAGTTCATGGGGAGAGCTGCATAACCGCATTCCGATGCCGCCGCCACCGGCCGTGCTTTTGAGCATCGCGGGATAACCAATGGCATCGGCGGCCTCCAAAGCAGCGTCGACGTTTTTCAGAACTCCTGTACCGGGAAGCATCGGGACACCATTCCTGGCGGCAATTTCGCGCGCCGCATGCTTCAGGCCGAAATCGCGCATCTGGCGTGGCGTTGGACCAATGAATACGATGCCGTGTTCGGCGCAGGCTTCTGCAAATTCTGCGTTCTCGCTGAGAAAACCATAGCCGGGATGAATGGCCTCGGCTTTTGTTTCCTTGGCGGCTTTCAGGATCGCGGGAATTGAGAGATAACTCTGTGCGGCCGGGGGAGGGCCTATACGGATGGATTGATCCGCCTGATCCACATGAAGCGAGTGACGGTCGGCTTCGGAATACACGGCGATCGAAGCGACTCCCATCTTGCGGAGAGTGCGGATGACGCGACAGGCGATGGCTCCGCGGTTGGCGATCAGGACTTTATGAAACATCGGTTGCAGTCATTCCTAATTCGATCTTTTGTTCTACGGTCAACGGCTCCACTCGTCTCAAAGAGCGTGGCAAAGATTGGGCACCCACAACTACGTTTGCACATCCCAAATGAGCACTTCGGCCGGCGTCGGATCGTAGGCATTGCACGGATTGTTCAACTGCGGACAGTTGCTAATGAGAGCGAGGACGTCAGTCTCAGCGCGCATCTCGACGTACTTGCCGGGTTCGGAAATTCCATCTTCAAACGTCAGTTTGCCTTCCGGAGTAACCGGAACGTTCATAAAGAAATTGATGTTGCTGGTAATGTCGCGCTTTGACATCCCGTGATCCCAGTCAATGACGGCTTTCAGAAAGCTGCTGCGACAGGCGTGCATGTGGCGCTTCTCAATGGCGTAGCGCACCATGTTACTTTCGTTAGCGCAGGCGCCGCCGAGCGTGTCGTGGCGTCCGCAGGTGTCGGCAACGATGGTCAGAAGGACGGTTCCGCCTGTGGACATCAGCCTGGTTCCGGTGGTCAAGTAAATGTTTCTCTGCTGCTGGATGGTGTCTTGCGCGCTGTAGCGGTCGGAATAATCGCGCGCATTGTAAAACAGCGTGTCGACCGCTTGATTTCCATACAGGTCCACGATGCGGAAATATTGCCCTTTCTTGATCTCGTAAATCCAGGGATCGCCAGCGTTGATCACGTAGCGGTAGATCGCGGCTTCGGACTGCAGCGTGCTTTCGACTAGATTCTTGCCGGTCGTTATGGTGGCGCTCATGATCTGGTCCTCAGAGGAAATATCGTTCGGTCAGGGTGAAGCCGCGTCCGTTTTCGGGCCGGGAAAGCCGGCAGGGATCATCGGCGGTTGGAGCAGCGACTCGACGGATCGAAACTTGAGCGGGCCTGGGATGATATTTCGGGTCGGGATCGAGCGGATGTTGGCAGGTATTCAGGATGACCAGCACGTTCATCTCCGCGCGCAGGTCAACCGAGTCGCCGGCTTTTGAATTTCCCGGTACGAAGCTCAGGCCTCCGTCGTCTGCAACATCGACGCGACTGAAGAGGTTGACGTTAGCCACCAGATCGCGTGGACCGAGTCCCCATTTGCCGAGCTCTACAAGGAAGCTGTCCCTGCCGTTCTTGTGATAGTCATTGCGGTCCTGCTGGTAAGTGGAGGGTCCGTATTTTGCCTCGACGAGCTTGCGATTCGACGTGCCGCCGATCGGGTCGTGCCAGCCAACGGAGTCGGCGGTGACCGAAAGGAGGACGCGTCCCATGTCGGAGTAAAGAACGAAACCCTTCGTGAGCCGCGCAATGTGCTGGGCCTTAAGCGTGTCGGGCATGTTGTAGCGTTCGGTAGGGCATTCGAAGTTGTAGAAAATGCCAGCGACATTGCATCCACCCTCGAGGTCGGTAAGGCGAAGAGCTGTGCCGCGTTTAAGTACATGCGACCACGAGGCTCCGGGCTGAATGGTCTCTTCCCAAAGAACGGTCTCGTTCATCGGACACCTGCCGTATGGAATTTTTGAAACGGATTCAGATCAAGACGAGCTAACGAGAGGACGGAGGGCCGCAGCAGACGAACATGCGGGTCAGACGGAGATAGACGTCTAGCGAGATGTTAGCTCTGGATCGTCGGCCGCAGGCATGAAGCATGGAGCGTAGTCTTTCACAGTCGTGTCTATCGGCGCCAATCGTAAATTCAGTTGGAAGGTATCAGGTTCTTCAATGGGAGGGAAAACTTAAAGGACCGGCGGAGAGGGAAGGGATTCCAAGTACCGCCATTGTTTCTGTAGTTATCCAGTCGGCGGCATCGTCAGGGCGAATTCGTAGCCCGAGACAGTGAACTGCGCTTTCGGCTTTCGCCTTGTAGGATCTTTTCTGGCATTTTCGACAGGGGAAGGATGGTGTCAACGGCACCACAAGCAATCGCTTCTTTGGGCATTCCGAAGACAACACAGCTGGCCTCGTCCTGAGCAACGGTTTCGGCGCCGGCCTTCTTCATTTCCAACAAACCCTGGGCGCCATCGTTGCCCATGCCCGTCAGGATAATGCCCAGAGCGTTCATTCCTTCTGACTGCGCTACAGACCGAAACAGTACATCGACACTGGGGCGATGGCGTGAAACCAGAGGTCCGTCTTCGATTTCAACAAAACTATGAGGCCCACGCCTGCGTACTGATATGTGGTGGTTGCCGGGTGCAATCAGAGCCTTACCGGGAGAAATGCGGTCGCCATCCTGCGCTTCCTTCACTTCGATTTGGCAGATCCCATTCAACCTTTCTGCAAAAGCAGCGGTGAAAACTTCGGGCATATGTTGAACCGCGACAATAGCGGGACAATCTGAAGGCATTGCTCCTAGAATTTCCGCAAGTGCTTCGGTCCCGCCGGTCGAAGCCCCAAGGGCAACCAGTCGATCGGAGGAAATGCGGCGAGAGGATCGCTCTGGCCTTACGGAGGTGCGTTCTGCCCGCTGCGAGGAGGAAGGTGCCCGGTATCGAATTCGTGCACCCGCTGCCGATCGCACGATGTCTGTCAGCACCAGCGCTGACTCATAAAGAAAACTGCGAACGCCAAGCTTAGGTTTGGCCAGGATTCCGACCGCGCCCTCTTCCAGGGCCCGCAGCGCTGCTTCTGTTCCGCGGGCTGCGATTCCGGAACAGATCACTGTTGGTATTGGATCCTCAGCCATGATCTTACGAAGGAATGTCAGACCATCCATGCGAGGCATTTCAAGATCCAACACGATGACGTCGGGCCGCACGTGGCTCATCTTCTGCAATGCGATCAAAGGATCAGCGGCGACCGTTACAGAAATATCCTGTTCCTGAGACAAGATCCCTTCCAGCACCTGCCGTACAACGGCGGAGTCGTCTACAACCAGGACACGAATTGCTCTACCTGGGTTATCGCGCGGAGGCATTCTTCGCTTTCTTGTCTAGCTCGGCTGACGCATACACGGTTGGAATTACGCAGCGCAGTTTAGAGCACATCGTGTTCAACGTCTCGGCGTGCCCGACAAACAAGTAGCCTTCAGGAACCAGGCGATCAAGGAGCTTGTTGATCACACGTCGACGGCTTTCCACGTCAAAATAGATCATTACGTTTCTGCAGAAGATCAGGTCGAATCTACCGATCTCGGGATAAATTGCGTCGTTCAGATTCAATCTCAGAAATCGTATGATTCGAATTGCAGGTGCAGCCTTGATCTTGCCGCAGTTCTCGCCAACACCCTTCAACGTGTAAGCTCGAAGATAAGCGGGAGGAATCTCGTCAGCTTTGTCTGCATTCCAGACGCCTTCTTCGGCAATCGCTAGCGCCCTTCGCGACAAATCGGTCGCAACAATCTCAACCGTCCAGCCTGTTGACGGTGGTAGATGATCGAGGAGGAGCATGGCCAGCGAATAAGCCTCCTGTCCAGTAGAGCAGCCAGCACTCCAGGCTCGAATCTTATGAGGACGCTGCCCGGCATCCGCCTTGTCGACCCATGCTGGCAGAATTTGCTCCTCCAGCAACTTGAAGTGCCCGGGCTCGCGGAAGAAATGGGTTTCGTTGGTCGTGATTGCGTCGAGCATAGCCAGGCACTCTTCGTTGTCCTCCCGGACACGAGCGTAGTACTCAGAAAATGTGTTCAGCCCTAGTGCGCGCAGGCGCTTGGAAAGCCGACCCGTCAGCAGTTCGGTTTTTACGTCCGATAGCCAGATTCCCGCTTGTCGGTAAATGAGGGCCTGGAATAAAAGAAACTCTTTCGGCGTGATCACGCGGGGGGCGACATCTGAATTCGGCGGTGGCCCTCCCTGAGAGAGGGGGCGAATCGGACCACGGGACGCCCTGGCACTTGCCAATGCGCTATTTTGGCATCGTGTCTCGGGGGGGCGACTTCTCATCTTAAGTACTTCTTCAGAACGGCAACGAGTTTTTCCTCATTCACGGGCTTGAGCATGTACTCGTTACAACCGCTGTCGAGTCCGGCCTTCACCGCCGCTTCTTCGCCTCGCATAGTTAGCAGAATGATAGGGGTATGCTTTGTGACGGCGTTCTGGCGCAGAGTGCGACAGGCTTCGAGGCCGCCCATTCTGGGCATTTCGACGTCCATCAAGATGAGGTCTGGATTTCGTGACAATGCCACTTCCACACCTTCTTTACCGTCGCACGCACTGATGAACTCATAGCCCGCCTGCTTTCCCAGGATCATGCGGCTCTTCATTCGCGAGGTCGCGGAGTCGTCTACGAGCAGAATCGTTTTCGCCATGGTGTACCTCTCCAATTTTTTTTGCTTTATCCCGGGCGTTCAGGCGTGCCCTGGGGTGGCTGCTTTTTGGTCGCTACTTCCCAGATTCGCAGCCGCCTCTTGCAGGCTTGTGGAATCTTCCCCAGAAAGAATTTTGTCTATGTCCAGCAGGAGTGCAAACTTCTTTCCCATCTCCGCCATGCCGTGCAGATAGTCGACCTTGACACGAGTGCCAAATGAAGGCGCAGGTTGTATTTCGGAAGCGGCGATATCCATGACTTGGCTCACAGCATCAGCTATTACTCCCATCATCGTGTTCTGAGTTTCCATCTGCCATTCCACGATGATGATGCAAGTAGTTTTCGTGACGGGACGCTCGGCCAAACCAAACCTGACGGCAAGATCTACGACCGGAACTACATTCCCGCGCAAATTAATCACTCCACGGATCCACGCAGGTGTTTTCGGAACTGAGGTCACGGTGTCGTACCCGATGATCTCCTTGATCCGCAGAATGCTGATCGCATACTCCTCGTCGGCCAGGAGAAAGGTTAGGTACTGCTGCTGTTCTGCAACCTCTTTGATTGCCGCTGCCATGATCCTCTCTCCTCTACAATCCTGCTCCGTGCCCTTTCGCTACATCTTCATTGGCCTGGCGGTGATCGGTCCGCGAATGTACTTGCGATTGAGGGGTCCAGGACTGCCCATGAGCCTGCCAGGAACCAAGACTCGCGGTTTTGTGGTTCGTTTGGCGGGTGCGGTATGGGGCCGGTTCCGTTGAATCATCAGTACGGAAGAAAGCCATCAACTGCATCAGGCCCTCGGCTTGCGAGGACAGTTCTTCCGCCGTGCTTGACATCTCCTCGGCCGCGGAGGCGTTTCTCTGTGTAACCTGATCCACTTGCCCCATAGCCTTGTTCATTTGATTTACGCCGGCAGCCTGCTCCCGCGATGCCGATGCAACCTCTTGAACCAGGTCTGCCGTCTTCTTGATCGCAGGCACCAGTTCATCCAGCAGCTTGCCGGAGCGTTCTGCCACCTGCACGCTTGCAGATGCCAGGTTGCCGATTTCTTTGGCGGAGCTCTGGCTTCGCTCGGCTAGCTTCCGTACCTCTGAGGCCACAACAGCGAAACCTTTTCCGTGTTCGCCAGCACGGGCTGCCTCGATTGCCGCATTGAGTGCCAGCAGGTTTGTCTGATAGGCGATTTCCTCGATAAAGGAAATCTTTTCTGCAATCGCCTTCATAGCCTCAACAGTTTCGTTGACAACCTTGCCGCTCGCTTCGGCGTCGGCTGCACCCTTGGAGGACATCTGCTCCATTGCGCGGCTGTTTTCTGCGTTCTGCGTGATGGAGGCACTCATCTCTTCCAGGCTGCTGGTTGTTTCCTCCACGGATGCAGCTTGCTCTGAGGTTCCCTGCGACACGGTTTGTGCTCCGGCTGCGACCTGTGAGGCCGCCGAGGCAAGGGCTCCGGCTGATGCTTTCACCTCGCCAAGTGTTTGCGAGAGGCGGCTTGACATGTCCTTTAACGCCTGCAGCATCTGTCCGGTTTCATCGTTGCTATACACGACGACTTGCTCGGTCAGATTTCCTTGAGAGAGTTCGTTTGCCAGCCGGGCCGCCTCGAGCAGCGACTTCGTCACCACGCGAGCAACGTACCAACTCGCCACGATCATCGGTCCGAGGCAGAGCAGAGATACTACGAACGTCAGGATGATTGCCCGACGTTGCGAGTCCTTGGTCTCCTCAAATGCGTGGTTGATGCTCGACTTATCGCGCGCAGTGTTAGCCTGCAACTTGTCGTGAATCGCGTTGTATTTGGCTCTCATTGAGGCCAGCGACTGACTCAAGTCTTCGGTCACACTTCCGGAGATCATCCGCTCCGTGCTTTGCCGCGCCTGCAGGTAGTAATCCCGCATCTCGGTTTCTAGTTGTTCAAGGTCCCGTCGGTCGAGAACGGGGTTGCTCTGTTCCCGTTGGAGGCGCTGCAAGAACTTGTCCTTCAAAGCATCTGTGTCTGACAACGCTTCGTTGTTCTTCGCAGCCACAGCATCCTGTAAGCCCCGCTGAATGGCATTCAGAGTTTCTTCCAGGTCGCGGCTCATTTCGACGGATGGGTAATATCCGATCTCCACCGTCTGCATCTGATTGACGCTCCTGGTGCCCATGATCAGCGTGATCATTAGCACCAGGCAGAAAGCCACGGCCGCCAATCCCGGACCAATCAACATCTTGTGCTGAAACTTCAGTCTGCTAAACATAGCTCTGTCCTCACAGATCTCTTGTCAGTCAGTAACGTTGATCACTTTGGTGCCTTCTGTATCGGCACCTGGCGAGACATAGGCGATCCCGTTCGAATTGGAGCGCACGAAATCGATTGCAGCACCCTCGGACTTTTCTGCCGGAGGAACTTCCCGGCCCGAAAACACCTGTTGCTGCCAATACGCCTCTACCGCTGTCGTCGGTTTCCCGTGTACGTCGCGAGAGAAGGCGTCGCGGATACCGGAACTCGACGGCAGGTCCACTGGCATAGCTGAGTGACCATCGTGAAACTTGCTCGCTTTCTTGAGGAAGACGCGTGACAGTTCGTCACGGCTGATGCTGCTGATCGAAATGGAAGAATTCACCACCACCTTGTATGCACCACGTCCTTGTGCGAATACTGGGCCGGCCTGCAGAGCCAGCGTCAGGACAACTGCGCACACCATAAAAATTCTCGTCATTGTCTGTATGGGTTTCATCGCAGTTCTCCTTAGAACACAAATGCCAGGCCGAAAGTCGCCATGTCAGTCGTTTTGGGGATGGCAAAGAGGCTCGCCAGATCGAGATCGCCTCGAGGTACAGAGAGCATGTTGCCATCCACGTGGTGGTAGGAGAACTTCAAGACGGCTTTCGGATTCACCCAGTAATCCAAGCCGCCGCCAATGTCGCGGTGAGACTTGAAGCTATCGGGTATCACCACTGGAGTGACCAGACCCTCGCGCGCCCACTCATAGCGGAACACGGGCTGCCAATGGCGATCGATTTTGTAACCAGCTTCGACGTAGGCCCCGGAATGGTGAACGAACCCGGATTCAAATGCATTTCCGAACTCGGCTCGCAGCAAGTACTTGGCAGTGTCGTAACTTGCGAACGCTCCTACGGAAACCATGCGGCCCTTATCCGGTGACATGCCGGAGTGGCCGTTGACGCCAAACCGTAAGCCATTGTCCGGCCGCGCGACTGTGAGACGTCCGCCAAACGCCTGACGGATCGGTTCGGACAGACCATCGATCGTTACCGTGGATTGGCCATTCTGAACGGCGTCGCTGATCAGTTCTGCAGGGTTTAGTTCGTCGTTTAACAGACCGCCAAAGAATAGGTCATAGGTTCCTTCCCATTTCCTGGTGGTAAAGGCAATTCCGGAGACACCAATGCCCCGATAAAATTCTTTTCCAATAGTGGTCCCACCGTAAATGCTTTGTGGAACGTCATTAAAAGGATAGACAGTGCCGACGCCGAGGTACTCGCTGTACAGGCCAAATGGATTCTTGACTTGGCCACCGCGGACGGTGAACTTGTCATTTACTTTCCAATCCACGAATGCGAAGTCCACATCCGTCTCGGTTTGATCATTGGCCGACTGGAACGATACCTGCGCCGTTGCGTTCAGGCTGGGCAAAACGCCAAGAGTCAGAATCAGGCCCATGTCGATATTGTCGTAGCGGCCTTGCGGAGCCCCCAGGTCGTATTCATTGATATTGTTGGTTTTCCCATACGCCCAGTTTGCGAAGCCACCGATCTTGAACGGACGTATCGGCTGCTCTTCCACGGTGTCTTGCGGAATCTGCGGAGCCAAGGCGGGTGTAGGAGTCGATGCCGGAGCTGCAGAGGCAGCTTCGGATGAGGGCGCGGGAGCTGGTCCTTTCAGTCTTTCGAGCTGCGCCTGTTGTTCCTGCACTAGCGCCTGCAGTTGTTTCATCTGCTCCTTCAGTTCGTTGAACTCTTCAGGGCTCGGCGGAGCTAGCGGTGTCGCTGCCGCGGTCGCAGATGGAGCATTGCTCGATGTCGGTGCTGCCGCTTTTGCAATCTCGGTATTTCCCTGTGTGTCTTTTTTTGCTTCTTGGCCCATTACACCTGGTACGCTCAGTAAAAGGACTGTCCCCAGCAAAATGGCTACCAGAAATCTGGTCTTAGAATGCATGTTTCCCCCTGTGTTTTTGCGCAATAGCTATTTGTCCCGCTTCATCCAACTGCCAGCTCTTCTTTACAGACTTCACCCAGTAGTGCAGCTACATCGAGAATTAATGCCACTCTACCGTTACCCAAAATTGACGACCCCGCAGCCCACCGCAGTCCTTCAAAAAACTTCCCGAGTGGCTTAATTACTGTTTGCGTTTCGCCGTGGAGGGCATCCACCACCAAACCCGCAAGGTGGGCTTCACTGCGGACCACCACCAGGCTCTGCCGGCCCCTGCGCTCTTCTTCGACACCGAAGTGGCGCGCAAGATCGAGATAGGGAAGCGGTTGCCCCCGCAAGCTAATGACGCCGTCACCATCACCTGATCTCTCTTTTGCGGGCAGGTCCACACACTCGACCACGTGGTCGAGCGGGATCACGTAGGTATTTCCACCAACATCCACCCCAAAGCCTTCGATAATCGCGAGTGTCAGCGGAAATCGCAGGCGGACAGTGGACCCTGTGCCGGGCCGGCTCGTGATACTGACATTCCCACGGAGCGCTTGCACGTTGCGCCGGACCACATCCATTCCCACCCCTCGACCAGAGAGATTGCTGACCTGACCGGCCGTTGAGACTCCGGACTCAAACACCAGCTGGTAGACTTCGTGGTCGCTCATGCCGGTTGCGTCACTTGCAATTCCTCGCTTCTTTGCTGCTTCGAGAATGCGAGCCCGGTTCAATCCCGCACCGTCGTCCTCGACCTCCACGGTGATGCCGCCCGATTGGTGCGACGCGCGTAAAACAATCGTTCCCACGGGAGATTTGCCTGCCTGGCTTCGCTGCTCCGGACTCTCGATTCCGTGATCCAGTGCGTTGCGGATCATGTGCATCAGTGGATCGCGCAGTTGTTCCACGACCGAAGTGTCGACTTCCACATCGTCTCCCTCGATCTTGAGGACTACCGTTTTCTGCAACTCTTTCGAAATGTCACGCACAGATCGCTGGTATCGCCGGAAAAGCGGCCCGACCGGCACCATGCGGATCTTCATGACGAACTCTTGTAACTCTGCTTGCAACGCAGCTTCCGTGCTGTGTGCTTCTGCCAGTTCCTCGATTGAGAGTTGATCCCTGTTTTCGAGCAATCTGGTTGTTCGTCCACGAGCGATGGCGATTTCGCCGGTCAAATCAAGGAGCCGATCCAACTTCTCCACATCCACACGCAGCGTCCGGGCGGACGCCCTGGTCAATGACGGCTTGGCATCCTCATCGCTTTCCAGAGCAGCTTCAGGTAAAACAATTTCCGGCTCGAGCACCGGCTTCTTTTTCTTTTTGATTGGCTTCGCGGTTACTCTTGCGCGAATGCGCTGTAACAGCTTTTTCAATTGCGGTGTTGCCGTGTCCTTTCCTGCAGCCGCTTGAACTGTGAGGTCGCGCAACACATCTTGCGAAGCGAGCAGAACATCGAAAATTTCTTGGGAAAGGCTCAATTCATGGGTTCGGACCTTATCCAATAGATCTTCGAGTGCATGCGCAAATTCCTGTGCATACTTGAGCTCGAAGATGGCAGCATTTCCCTTAAAAGAGTGCACAACTCGAAAGACGGTGTTTACAAGCTCCTCGTCGTCAGGGTTCGACTCCAGTTCGAGCAGAGCTTGCTCCATCTGAGCAAGACCTTCCTCGGTCTCCGCCACGAAACTCTTCAGTAATAATTCGTTGTCAATGTCCATCGGATTGACTTATGAACTCGAGAGTGACTTCTCCAGTGCTGGACACCATCGTGACCATTCGCCCCCGGCTTCCAAGAACGTCTCGGTCAACAACTGGGATCGATGCGGCTGCCAGAATCTCTTTTGCAATCTCCACATTTCTCTGCCCGATGGGTCCCCGGTGCTTGCCCGGCATCTCGCGCAGTGCGCTCAACATGCTGCCGCCACCGAAAACCCTGGCTTCGAGGTTCTTGCGATTGCTTCCCAGGGCTCGAAAGTTTTCGAGCAAATTTGGAATTGCAATGTCTCCGTAACGGGCGCTCGGATTACCGCTGCCATGGTGCGGGAGCATGTAGTGAGTTCCGCCGCCCATCGCAAGCACGGGATCAAACAGGAAAACCCCCGCACATGACCCCAGAATCATCTTGAGAAGCGTTGGGCTGGCGGCGACGTGATGTTGCCCTGCATGCAGAAAAATCTCGGGCACCTCACTCCGCGAGACTTTGTTTTCCATCCCAAATCCGACCTGGGCCCGAAGGAGATTCTTAGCCACGCAGTTTGCTCCTCAGGCATGGCCCAGCATTGGTCGACAACAGTCGCAGAACTTCGCGGTCTTCGGTGTCGAATCCGCTGCGCTGCGGCAACAACTCAAAAAGCAGCAGGGCACCACTAGATTCGCGGTCGAGCCAGAGTGGAACGAGAGCATGGATCCGTAATTGGCTAAGTTTTGCCGCGTTGTCGTCGATTTCGTCCGAGATATATCGAATGTCTCCAGGCTGAATCTGCGACTCCAAGAATCGTCCTTGGTCAGCTAGAGCCAGGCGCATTTCGGACGACACTTGCGGAGCTCTTCGAAACTGAACCAGTCCTGTGCCGTGCGAAATCTCGACAATTGCCAACCGTTCGCAGCCCAACAAGTTCGAGCAAATCTCTTCCAGCGCCGAAGGCACTTTGTCCTCTCGAATTGCGGACAGCATGATTTGGCTAACTGTGAAGAGCTTCGTCCAGAGGCTAAGGTCGTCAGGGCTCTCGACGGCTTGGCGGCTAAATCGGGCAGAATCCGCTTCCATCCCAGCAAGCAACGCAGTGCAGTTCGATTGAAGCGGCTTATTCAACGGCACTCGCCCCCTTGTGTTTGGCGATGCTGGTTGCTTCGGATGCTATGTCGTCTGCGCTGAGGAAGACGTCAACGATTTCGAGCAGTTCCTTGGCGTTGATCGGCTTGGTGAGATATGCATTGCAGCCGCAACGGTAACCATTTGCTACGTTCGCAGGCTCCCCGCGGCTGGTCACCATGATGATGGGCACGTTTTTTAGAGAGTCATGTTTCCGCATCTCTTGACAGGCTTCGAATCCATCCATCTTCGGCATCACGACGTCGAGCAGGATCAGATCTGGTTTCTCTGCCAGGGCCTTCTGCACAGCTTCGTGGCCGTCATTGGCGGTGAAAACCTGGCAAGAAGTGTGCTGCTTGAAAATCGTCTCCCCCATCAGCAATGCTGTTTTTGAGTCGTCAACCAGCAACACTTTGCTCATCCATTTCCTCCCGAAATGGCGCACTTGGAAGCCAAAATTACAGCGATGTAAACGCTTACCGACTTTGAGGAACAGCGCTCTGACAACAAATTAAGAATCTACTTAGAAGAGCACGTCCCATTTTCAAAACGGGGAGTAATCGGCGCGAGGTCACGAGGGTAATGCTTAGTGACGAAGGTACCGTTTATTAGCCCAGCATTTGTTTTGTAGTGAAAACGCGGTGTAAATTTTGTTAAGTCACGAATTGGTTTGCGAAGAATTGACGCGCTCAACAGGTGTCGGGTAGGAAGATTGCAGCGCAGAAGGCGAGATGAGCGCGAGTGAAGGCGGCGAAGAAGACTGCTTAATCTTTCTGCAAAGCAAACGACACTACTTCGTCAGATGTTTTGCCCTGGAAATAGCCTCCGCCACCTGCGGCAATCACCACAAATTGTTTGCCGCTCTTTTTTCCTATAAAGGTAACTGGAGCCGCGTGCGCACTCGCGGCCAATTCTGCGACCCATAGTTGCTTTCCGGTGCGCGAGTCGAAAGCGCGAAAGCGACCATCTGCCGTGGCTCCGATGAATATCAGTCCACCCGCAGTCGCGAGCGTTCCTCCAAGATTTGGCGAGCCCGTTTGCCCGTCCAGCCCATCGACCACCCCGAGTGGCACTGTCCAAACAATCTCACCCTTACTAATGTCGACCGCATTTAATGTTCCCCACGGAGGCTTTTGGCATGGCCACTGGTTCTGATCCCAGAACCTCGCGTATTCGCCTCCTTTCGAATTCCGCCTGTACGGCAACGGTGCGCTTGCCGGTTGCGGCTCCAATGCGCCGACAGCTCCCAACTCATTGACGTTCACGAATAGATATCCCAGCTCGGGATCAAACGATCCGCCCGACCAGGTCGCTCCGCCTAAGGTGCCCGGCATCACTAAGGTCTGCTTGAGCCCATACGGTGTGTACATGCCTCGAGTCTCCAGCGAATGAAACAGATCCGCGCAATAGCGGTGCGACTCCGGCGTAACAGGAGTGAGGTCGGTTTCATGAAACTCCTGTCGCACCAAGGCCGGCGGTTTGGTCGGAAACGGCTGAGTCGGCCAAGCCGCCTCGCCCGGCACATTGCTTTCGGGAACCGGGCGCTCTTCCACAGGAAACAGCGGCTTCCCCGTGACGCGGTCGAAAACGAACACGAATCCCATCTTCGTGACTTGGGCGACCGCTGGCACCGATTCGCCGTTGCGGTGCACTGTGATCAGCGTCGGTTGTGCTGGCATGTCGTAATCCCACAGGTCATGGTGCACCATTTGGAAATACCACACCAGTTTGCCCGTCGAAGCCCGCAATGCCACCAGCGAATTGGCGAATAAGTCCTGACCTTTGCGATCTCCGCCATAGAAATCATACGAAGGCGAACCGATTGGCAGGAAAACCAAATCGCGATCTACGTCGACGCTCATGGTCGACCACACGTTCGCTCCCGTCCTGCCCTTCCAGTCCTCTTTCGCCCAAGTCTCATGTCCTGCCTCTCCCGGTTCAGGTATGGTGTGAAATGTCCACACCAGTTTCCCGCTGCGAACATTAAATGCACGCACTGCTCCGCTTGGTCCTCTGGAGGGATATTCCGGAACCGCAGCTCCCAATATGATTAAGTCTTTGTAGATCGCGGGCGGCGAAGTCATAGCGTACTCTGCTGTCTGGAATTCGTCTGCGACTCCCACACGCAGATTAATAGCGCCCTCTGTACCGAAGCCCGGACAAGGTCTTCCGGATTCGGCATTCAGACAGATCAGGCGTCCGTCGAACGTGCCGTACAGAATCCGCCGATCATCTCCGGCTTCGTTTTGCCAGTAGGCCACACCACGATGCTGAAAATATTTCCGTTCGGCACGACCTGCCTGCGGGTCGAACTGCCAAATTTCCTTACCTGTTTCCGCATTCAGTGCGATCACTCGATTCGAGGGGGTTGAGAGATAAAGGATTCCGTCTACAAACAGTGGTGTGGTTTCAAATGGTGCAGCCTGATGGCGGTCTGTTCCGTGCCCGCTATCGACCTCGCCGGTGTGATACGTCCACGCGCGCTTCAGGGTGGCAACGTTGTTACGGTTGATCTGCTGAAGAAACGAAAATCTCGTGCCGCCCGCATCGCCTCCATAGAACCGCCAATCCTGCGCCGATCCAACGCAGGGAACTAGCGACAAAAGGATCATCACAGCAGGTTTAGCCAGCATTGTGGAGGCGATTCTGCCATTAATTGACTCACCCGTAAAGTCGGCTCCAGGAGCGCTAGGAGATGCTCCAAATACTGCGGACCGAAGTACGTGGCAGGTGGTCTAGGTCAGTTCGGCTTATTGGTGCGGGCGAGGTGGGGCCGCAAAACTGACCATTCTCTAAGCTTAGACTCTTTGAGCAACCGCTCTTGCAATCGAACCAGTTCCGCATGCATCTCCTGGATACTGTGCGTTAGCTCCTCAAAGAAGCATTCCAGTTCTTGTATATCGCGAATCAAGTCTTCGGCAGTCCGTGCATTTTCGCATCGCATGGGATCCCCGTGAAGTGAATGGAGTGGGTTAATTGGCTCGGTTGGCAGGCGGCTCTGTCAGAGTTGATTCCGTGTGTCCAGCAACGAAATCACAGCGCGGAGCCGCCCACGACCGAGCCTAGTTTGAAACGTAAAGGGCAGACCGTCGAAGTGTCGTTGACCGCAGGCAATATGCGCAGCCTCAAGGGATTGATTCGTCATGGTAGATGCTCCACCAAAACAAATACGCACAACATCAATCGATGTCTAAGGTGTTTCGTGTATATGTATCCACCCAAAAGTATTCGAATCCCCCTACTATCAAACAACTAAGTACTGTTTCAGTGTTTAGACATTGACAGCGTTGACTATATTCCTGACTTATTTCTGTATTTCTTACTTGTTTTCGGCGATAAGTGAGTGCTAATGTGTGCGCCCATCTGAGGCGTAAACCTTGAAACATCACGAACTCTTCGTGATTTCTATTTCCGGGACAAATTCACCGCTCTGCCCTCAGCAGCACCTACTTCGAAGGAGGCTAGCTCATGTGCATTCGCAGAAAGTTCAGTGTGATTTTTCTGTTGTTTGTAACGTTCGCATGCAGTTCCCTTGGGTTGGCGCAGTCAACTGACACCGGCACGGTTGTTGGCTTAGTAACCGATTCGACGGGCGCAGTGGTGGCAGCCGCCACAGTGACCCTGCGGGATACTTCGACAGGCAGTTCGCGGAACACGACCACAAATGACGCGGGAAGATATGTCATTGTCAATGTGGCGCCAGGGACGTACGACGTGACTTTCACAAAGCAAGGTTTCGCGGAGACCAAGGCTACCGGCACTTCGGTGAGAGTCGCTGTCACCACCACGGTCAACGTTTCCTTACAAGTTGGAACCAGCACAACCACGGTGGAGGTGAGCGCGACAGGCACTGAACTTCAAGTCACCAATTCGACCGTTGGAAACACAATTAGCGGAGTCGCCTTAGACTCACTCCCCAGTCTCGGTCGAGATGTGAGCACTTTTATCACGTTACAACCGGGCGTCAGTCCTGACGGCAGCGTCGCCGGGGCAGTCGTCGACCAGAGCAGTTTCATGCTCGATGGCGGCAACAACACGAATGACATGGACGGCAGCATGCAGGTCTACACTCCCAGTTATGCGGGCGATCCCACAGGCGGATTGATGTCGAACCCTAATGGGAATTTCGCGGCCGCGGGACCAACCGGAGTGATGCCAACGCCGGCCGACAGTGTCGAAGAGTTCAAGGTCGGTACGACCAATCAGACTGCCGACTTCAACAACTCGTCGGGCATGCAGGTCAACGTGGTTACCAAGCGCGGAACCAACACCTATCACGGGACGGTTTATGAGTATTACCTGGACAACAATTTTTCAGGAAACACTTGGGACAATAACCACTCCGACCCTAAGATTCCAATTCCATCATTCCACTATAACCGCTTTGGTGCTGCCTTCGGCGGGCCGCTCATTCCGAAAGAAATTCTCGGGGGAAAAACATATTTCTTCGTGAATTATCAAGGTTTCCGCTGGCCAAATTCCGAGACCATCGAAAGGGCTGTGCCCAGTGCGGATCTGCGAAATGGAATCATTACCGACCCGGACAGCGGGACAGTCTACGACCTTAATTCTCTGGACCCGAGGGGCATCGGGATCAATCCATTGGTTCAGCAGATGTGGAACACCTACATGCCCGCAGGAAACGATGCAGCGTGCGGTGCGATATTTGGTCCGCGCTGCGATGGGGTGAACACAATCGGATTCAAAGCGAATATGGCCATCCCGCAAAATGATAACTTTGGCGTAATTCGCCTGGACCACGACTTCGGAGCCAAGTGGCATTTCAATACCAGTTTCCGCTACTACCATTTGACGCGCGCCACCGACTCGCAGGTTGACATCGGCGGATTCTTCCAAGGCGACAAACTGGGAGTTCCCACTTCGACGTCCGCCCGTCCACAGCTGCCGTGGTACTACGTTGCCGGAGTAACAACCAACATCACTCCCAACCTCACCAATGACTTCCATTACAGCTTTCTGCGGAATTGGTGGGATTGGTCATCGCAGGGCGCTCCGCCTCAAATGGACGGTTTGGGAGCGGCGCTTGAGCCAATCGGCGAGCGCAGGCTTGAAGTCCTGTCACCTTTCAATGTCAACACGCAAAACGTACGTACCCGCTTCTGGGACGGGAAGGATCATTTCTTCCGCGACGATCTCACCCTTCTTAAGGGCAATCATCTCTTCCAGTTCGGGGGGCAGTATCAGCACAACTTTAACTGGCACCAACGTACCGACAATGGCGGCGGCATCAACTACTATCCCGTGTACCAGCTAGGGGATTCCGGTGGGGCCGGAGAAGTGACTATGGGAAGTTTAGTTGGTGGATCAACGGCTCTAAACCGCTATGCGGCGGCGGTGTTGGGAATCGTTACGGATTCTCAGGTCGCGTATACCCGCTCTGGTAATAACCTGGCGCTGAATCCTCCCCTTACACCGGCTTTCGATCAAAGCACCATCCCGTACTACAACGTGTATTTCAGTGACACATGGCACATGCGCCCATCCTTGACTTTCACCTATGGTCTAGGTTGGACACTAGAGATGCCACCAGTTGAAAAGAACGGTAAACAAGTTGAACTGGTTGATGCCAGCGCTCAACCTGTCGACATTCAGTCTTACCTGACCCAGCGCAAAAAAGCCGCTCTGCAGGGCCAGGTGTTCAATCCAATTCTCGGATACGCCTTGGTGGGTAATACCGGCAGCGGTCTGAAGTATCCATATAATCCTTACTACGGTTCGTTCAGCCCCCGCGTTGCCCTTGCGTGGAATCCGGATTTAGGTGAACGGTTCGGCGGAAAGAACACCGTTTTCCGAGGTGGGTATGGACGAATCTATGGACGTCTCAATGGCGTGGATCTCGTTCTCGTACCTCTTCTGGGTACCGGTCTGATTCAACCGGTGCAATGTAGACTGGCATTGGCTCCTGGAGTCGTCGGCCCAGATGCGAGTTGCGGGCCGGCTACACCGAATACGTCGACTGCGTTCCGGATTGGAGTGGACGGTCTTACGGCTCCACTGCCGTCAGCGAGTCCAACGCTTCCGCAGCCACTATACCCGGGAATCAATGATGTTTCTGCCGCAGCCGGAGAGGCGTTAGATCCACACTTCCGGCCTAACTCTGTGGACTCGTTTGACTTCACAATCCAGCATCAGTTTACAAGCAGGATTTCGATCGAAGTGGGCGCGATTAGCCGCTGGATTCACAACGAGTACCAGCCGATTAACACCAACGCAGTGCCACACATGATGACAGTGGGTGGGCAGAAGTTTTCTTCAGCCTATGCCGCTGTTGAGACTGCACTGGGGTGTGTAACTTCCGTCGGAGCCTGCGGCGCAAACATTCCTTCGCCAACGCTTTCCGACAATGTTACGCCCAATCCAGCGTACACAACCTATTTCAACAGCGCATTCGCACAAGGCCAGCCATTTTTTGAAACCGCACTTGCCCCAACAGGCTATTGCAATGCGTCGTATGCAGGCGTCAACTACGCGAACTGCACGGCCGCAGTTGCGGGACAAAAAGCTGATAACTTTGTCGGCCAGCAAGTCTGGAGCCTGTGGTCGGACTTGGACACGGGGGGCGCGGCACCTGGTTTTAATTTCCCACGAAGTATGTTGAACTCTCCAATCCCAGGTACCGCCCCCTGCCCGGGATCATCAGACCCGACTCCATGCGGCGCCAATGGTCAAATTTCCGGCGGTGTTGGAGTGAATGCCAGCATCGGTCACGGCAACTACAATGCCGGCTTCGTTTCGCTGAAAGTGAATAGCTGGCACGGCATCACAGCCCAGCAAAACCTAACTTGGAGCAAGGCGCTGGGTACGGGCGCCTTTGTCCAGGCGACGAGCCAGTACACCGCTAACGACGCGTTCAATCTTGACAACATGTACGGAGTGCAGCAGTACGATCGGCGACTCGTATCGACGACATTCCTGATCTATCAGCCTCCATATTTTTCAGCCCAGCAGGGGATAGTCGGACACATCTTAGGGGGATGGACCATCGCACCGATCTTTACCGCTGGCAGCGGCGCTCCGCTCTTCTGCAACACCAATACCGGCGGTGATTTCGTATCGGGTAGCGGCTCGCAGGAATTCGGAGCGGGTGACGGTGAGAACTTCTTCAACAACGCAAACTGCCTAATGACCGGCGGCTTCTCCCAACCAGGCAATTCCTCTCACAAGCAAGGAGACGGTCTAAACCTGTTTGCCAATCCCGATGATGTCTTCGCGCACGTTCGCCCGCCAATACTCGGTATCGACAACAAGACCGGCGGTGTTGGACAGTTCCGTGGACTCCCATACTGGAACATGGACCTGAGTATTAAGAAGGGCATCAAATTAACGGAACGGGTACAAACCGAACTGCAGATCGTTTTCACCAATGTGCTCAACCACAACCAGATGCTCGATCCGCTGTTGGACATCACCAGTCCGAGTTCGTGGGGCGCTCTAACGGCGCAAGGAAACGTCCCCCGACAAATGGAATTCGGCATACGCGTCCGTTTCTAGTATTTGAAGGATCGAAGGGCCGGAGTTTTCAACCGGCCCTTTTTTTGTTTATCTCCTTATTAGCTGGAGCGGCGATGGTTGAGTAGTTCTTAGAAACGGCGGAACGCGCAGAGCTCCCTGATCGAACCCTCGGAACAAACTCGGAACGTACGATTCAGTAGAGGCAGGAATGCGAGCTAATGGTTGGGATTTCAAGGAACTGGCGGAGAGGGAGGGATTCGAACCCTCGGTACAGGTGTTAGCCCGTACAACGGTTTAGCAAACCGCCGCATTCGGCCACTCTGCCACCTCTCCGGTGTGCGGGATTTGTGCTTTCGGCCGAAAGGTAGTTTACCACTTTCTCTGGCTCGACAAGGCCAACTTGGTGGCAAACTGACAGGCGACTTTTGCCCTCTGTGATGCCTACAGCGTGGCTTCCATTCACTTACAGAAAGACTTGGATTCTTCATCGGCGACCGCCGCCCTAGCCTAGGGTGAAGGAGGAGTCATGCCGGAAAAGGAAACCTTGGAGCGGGCACGAGAAGATGAACGCGAAGGCAAATCTCCGAGCACGCAGGCTGGAGAATTCGTGCGTGAGGAAATGCATCACATTCGCGAGGGCAAGCACGGAGCCGCTTCTCCGCAACAGGCGATTGCGATCGGGCTCTCGAAAGCACGCCGAGCGGGCGTGAAATTGCAGGCTCCGCAAAAAGGCAAAACGTCAGCGAATACTAGGGAAAAGGCAGAAAGAGACTACGAGAAAGGACAGAGTCACCGCCAGCGCAAGCCATCGACCGGACGTTCGAGGGCGACAAGTCAGGCTCTAAAGAAAAAGGGAAGATCAGCAGCGTCGCATAGTGCTCTTTCCGGGCAGGCCCGAGGATCAGCAGCCGCGCGTGGCTCGGCCTCGCGACACAATGCCGCGATGAAGGCGAGCCGCACGCGGAGCCAACGGAGCAAGTGAACATGTGGTGAGGAGGTAGCGGAATGATTCGAAAGCTCAAGAGCGGGCAGTATCGACTTTATTCTCGAAAGCGGGACGCCAAAACTGGAAAGAGAAGAAATCTCGGAACGTTCAGTAGCAAGCAAGCTGCGGAGTCACACGAACGGGCGGTTCAGTATTTCAAAAATCGGTAATCGGTAGGCGGTTTTAGTTTGCAATCAAAGGGCTATCCAATTTCGGACAGCCCTTTTTTCGCCGCGGCAGAGTGCGGGCTCCTCATTGTTAAGTGAGTTGAGATTGCCCAACGTCACGGTGTACGGGGTTTGCTTGTAGTTTCCGTCCATCTGGTAGACCGCTATGCCATTACAAGCCCGGAGCAGAAAACGGACCGTAAGATTTTGCTCAGTACGTGAGTTGCCCGTTGAGAGTGATGGATTCCCAACGCCTTGAATGGTCCCGTGATCGGGTGCCAGAGGATTGGCTTTTGTCCAGGTTGCAGGGCTAAGCTCAATGCTAGTGGTTTCAATAGTTTAGACCTCAGGCAACGTGAAACACGAACCGCGCAACTAACAAATTAGTTGACGTTTGGAGCAGGCGTACGTCGAATACCTAGAAGGAGAGATGCTTGGCACGTAGCAAGTCCGCAACTCTGACCGAAGCCGAGTTGCGCATCATGAATGTGCTCTGGGAAAAGGGCTCCTGCACCGTGCATGAGGTGTTGCAGTTTCTGCCGACCAAGCCAGCTCTGGCCTACAACTCGATTCTTACCATCATCCGAATTCTCGAGACCAAGGGCTATGTGAAGCACATAAAGGACAGACGCGCTCACGTCTACACGCCGAAGATCGACCGGAAGGATGCAACCCGATCTGAGGTCCGACACCTTGTAAGTCGGTTCTTTGGAAACTCGCATGAACAGTTGGTGCTGAACATTCTGGAAGAAGGCAGCATCGATGCGGAGGAGTTGGAGCGAGTTCGTCAGTTGATCGAAAGGAGCAATCGCGAGCGATGATACAACCTGGCATTAAGGCCGCGGCAGAGTTGCTCGCGCTCCGATCGGTCGATTCGTTGATCGAAGGGGGCGTAGTGTGCGTGCTCGCGTGGGTGACTCTACGCATCGTTCCGCGACAGAGCGCTGCCAGTCGATTCGCGGTATGGTTTTCAGCGCTCATGGCAATCGGCTTCGGGGCATTGCTCGGCGCGGTGTGGCCGTCGG
>AP72_2010_repI_A100DRAFT_1000010_pt1 | contig 31170 bp, 25 predicted proteins | sample AmaPasrepliIA100_FD_9193 | JGI IMG/M metagenome (IMG submission 9193)
CTTCATCACCATCTTGCTGTTGTATGTATGGCTGAGCGAATACTGGCTCGCTGCCTACACAGTAGAAGATTACCGCGGCGAAGCGCGCGCCTTACCCAAACTGCTCCAGTTTCATCCCACGTCGCTGATCGTCGGACTCGTTCTGATCGGTGCCGCCATCACGTACAAGCGCTGGTTTTCCGATGTGCGTGAAGGACTGCCCGGCTACTTTATCGTGCTGATTGCAGGCGGGCTGATCCCTTCGATGAGCTTCTATCCTGTGACCCGGCGCTTCATCAACTGGCGAGCCCTAAGCCTGACCATGTACTTCATCCTGTTGGTTAGCATGCTTTGGGAAGCTACACTCGCTCTCCCCTATGGATGGTGGAATTACCAGCATCACGCGATGATGGGAGTGTTTATAGGAGCCTGGTCGCAACTACCTCTGGAAGCGGTCCTGGTATGGCTGGCAGTGACCTACGGGACCGTGATCTTCTTCGAAGTTATAAAGATCCTGCAAGCCTCGGAACGCCCCGCCAAGCAGATGTTGCTCGGGTCAAAATCAGTGATGAGTGGCGATTGATCAGTGTCCAGAGCTCAACTGAGGAGAATGGCCAATTAACCCGAAAGCCGGACGCCGGGCCTCCCGAACCTGCCCAGTTACTCACCTGTCCGCCAACCGCGTTCTACCATTCCAGAAAACGCCTCTGGCCCGGCAAAATTTCCGGCGGTGCATATGGACGCAGGATTATCTCCAGCGCGGCAGGTGAGAGTGCGTCATCGGCACGAACTACGCACGCTCACCTACGTAACGCTGGATCAGGCGAATGGCGGCATTGTCCGCAATCTTTCCGACCGAGGCATTGGCGTTCAGGTCGTTGCCGCAGTCCGTCCACGCCAGCAACTCCGCGTGCGCTTTGAGCTGCGTTATCCGCGGCTGCAGATTGAAACCCGTGCAGAAGTCATCTGGGCGACATTTTCCGGACAGTGCGGAATCCGCTTTCTCGATATGCCCGCCACTCTGAAGCGGCACATCAATCAATGGATTTTCGGCGACTTGCTGGAGGGGATCTCGTTTCATGCGGACGCGCCGGGGTCGATCTTCGCTCCCACTAACGGCCATAAACCACAACACGCTGCTGGGAACGGAAACGGTTCAATTGCGGCTGCTGAGGAACAGGATGGTTTGCTGGTCTCATCGGCGCCGGTCCAAGTGATCGAATTGCCGACTCTGCCCGATCCCGTCCCCCAGACTTACGCGCAAGCGAACACGCCAGACTGGATACCGCCGAGGAATTTTGGTGAGTTGGATTGGCTTTCGCAGCCACTCTCGGGCCGCACGCTTGCTTGGACGATCGATACGTTGGTCGTCATCGCGGCTTCGCTTTTATTCGCCCTGGTTTTCCTTTCGGTCACCCGCGAGGCTCCGCCTTGGCCGCTGGCCTTCGTAAGCGGCGGCTGCCTGATTATGACGGGAATGTATTGGGGATTCTTTCGCGTGTTTGCTGGAGGAAGCCTTGGAGCCAGACTTGCTCGCCTGGCTGAGGCCAACGCTGAACACTCCGATGACACCCGTTTTCGATAACTGGGAGCCTTGAAGATCCAGTTCTACTAATTGGCGAGAAATTGTTGTGCTAACCAGAGCTGCAGCGCTCTCTGATGTTGCGGCGGGATCTTAACGAAGCGCACGCCCACGTTCCCGTTCTCATCGCGCCACACAACCTCTGCCTGCGCTTTCAGCACCGACTGCGCTCCTGGAAGCTCGCACGAGATCTGTAGTCCATCTGACTCGAACTCGCGATCGGTCCACAGACGCATGCCACCTTGGCTCACGTTGATCAGTTGAGCGTCCGTCGTGAAGCAGTCTTGCTTCATGTGAACCGGCACTTCCAGTCCAATGCGATGGTAGCGAAGGCGTCCATCGAGGATCATGCACCGCGCGGCGGATAGTGTCCGCACCGCCTGCTCCACGGAGATCGGCTTTTCGAACGCGAACAGGGCGCCGGTGTCGTCGAGGCTGGGCATGCACTTCGGACCGCCCATAATAACCAGCGGTACGGTATTGAATCGCATCTTGGGTGATTGCATGGCGCTGAATAACTTCGAGGTGCCGTTCAGATCGCAGTCCACGATGAGGGCGTCGATCTTGGAATGGGAAAGCCGCTGCAGGGCACGCTCCGGTTCGCATTCCACCGCAACGTCCATATGGAGGCCGCCCAGGATGCACTCGAGAACGCTGACCTCCTGCCAATCGCGCGAAACCACCATCGAGGAAAGAGTCATGTTTGCCACTGTAACGATCCAAGGAATAAGGCCCTAGATCACCAACGTAATGGCAACTTCAGGTTTGTAGAGACGTAGCTCGCTACGTCTCTACTGTCCACAGGCACAAATGCGGCAAGCGGCATGTGCATCGCGCATCCCAACCGTTCCCCCCAAATCCCAGAAGGCGTCAGCCATCTTCGTTAACAAACTGTGATCCTTAGGTTTAGGAAACTTTTGTTCGTCCTGAAACGTAACCTTTTTCGTGAGTGCACGTCCGAGAAAGCAGGGCTTTGCCGACACAAAATTCAGCTCGGAGCTTCGCTAAGCTCCAATTCTTTGCATCAGACTGGGAGAAACCCGGAAAAATAGTGGTAATAGTCGCGGGCTTCTGGCGTCTTTACTGTTAACAAAGCTTGCGTCCAACCGGTTTTAGTATTTGAGGTCCCCTGCATGCGATCAGTAACCGACATCTTCGGCCAGATCTTCCGCAATTTGTGGGCCCATAAACTGCGTTCATTCCTGACCATGTTCGGCATCGCGTGGGGTGTCGGCTCTCTTTTGCTCTTGGTCGGCGTGGGAGAAGGATTTCGCTCAGGCAACAAGCGCGAGCTGGCCGAATTCGGCAAAGACATCATGTTCCTGTTTCCAGGACGAGCACCAGCGGTAAAGGGAAACATGAGCTCCGCACACTCCTACCTGCTTACCTACCAGGACTACCTCGATATCCGCCACTCCCCTGAGGTCCGCAACGCCTGTCCACTTATTTCGCGTGGCGACCTCCATGAAGTCAGTGAGTTTTCGAATTCCAGCGGCGAAGTTTTAGGAACCGAACCCCAGCTCAACGAGATCAGCTACTTGCCTATGAAAGAAGGGCGCTGGCTTAATTCAATGGACGGCCAGCAGCGCCGAAATGTGGTGGTCTTGGGCAACCAGCTGCTAAAGACGCTATTCCCGGGACGTCCAGCCGTTGGCGCGTTCATTCTGATCAATGGAATCCGCTTCGAGGTAGTGGGGAGCATGCCGCACCTCGGCCGCGGCGATAACATGTGGCTGAACAATCGCGCCTACATTCCCTTCGAAGTGATGGCCGCGAACTTTCCGTTGAAAGGCGAGAACCACCAGAATTCCATCTCCTTCATCGAATATCAGCCGCATGTCACCGCCGAACATGCGATAGCGCGGACTGCCGTTCATAACATAGTCGGACACAACCACGGTTTCGACCCTACGGACGAGAATGCCTTCGACGAGTGGGATTCCATTCAGGAATCCAAGATGGTCGGCACCATCTTCGATGTGATGAACATGTTTCTCGGTGCCGTCGGCCTCGTCACTCTCGCTCTCGGCGCGATCGGTGTCATCAACATCATGCTTGTCTCCGTCAGCGAGCGTACCAAGGAGATCGGCCTCCGCAAGGCTCTGGGAGCTACCAATCGCAATATCCTCCTGCACTTCTTTATGGAGGGATTGCTGCTGACGCTGGGTAGCGGCTTGCTCGGGATGGCTCTTATCGCGGGTCTCATGCAACTGGGTAGCGGCGTCGAGGGCCCGGGGGGATTCGATCCGCCGAAGATTGTCCCGATGACGGCGTTCCTCGCGATTGGGTGTCTCACACTTGCCGGAGTCATCGCAGGCCTGTATCCAGCACGCAAAGCCGCCATGATGCAACCCGTGGAAGCGCTGCGCCAGGAGTAATGCAGGATGAAGTAACGAAATACCGAAGTGGGTGCCCCATGTCTCGCCGGTTTTGCGAGACTTGGGAATAGCACTAGACGGTCGTGAGATAGAAATGATCAAAGACCTACTCCAGGAAGCCTACACTGCAATGCGCCACAACCGGCGCCGCACTGCGCTCACCATGCTTGGCATGGCGTGGGGTATCGCTACAGTAGTCATGCTCCTCGCTTATGGCGACGGCTTTGGTCAAGCCTGCGCCAACATCTTCGCCAATTTTGGAACCAAACTCGTCATCGTTGTCCCCGGACAGACTTCCATGCAGGCGGGGGGACAGAAGTCAGGAGCTCCAGTACGTCTCACCCAGGAAGACATCGAGATCCTTTCTACCAATCTTCCTCAGATCACGCACATTACTCCCGAAGTCGGGAAGCAGACCAACGTGCAGTATGAAAACCGGGTTTTTACGTTTCCGGTGAGCGGAAACGAACCCAACGTGTATGACGTGCGCTCGCTCAAACTCGGGCAGGGCCGTTTCTACAACATGGAAGACGAGGTCCAGCGTGCGCGCGTCGCCGTGATCGGTTCAGAAGCCAAGGAAAAGCTCTTTTCCGGACGTAATGCACTCGGCGAACACATTCGACTCGATGGCCTTAGCTTTGAGGTAGTCGGCGTATTGAGCGCCAAGATGCAGGAGGGAAATGATGACATCAATCGCGTCGTCTACGTACCCTTCACTACCATGAGCGATCTGAAGAGCACTCACTATCTCGACACGATCTGGTTCAACTATCAGACGCCGGAATACCAGAAGATCGAGCCCGCGGTTCGCTCAATTCTTGCCGGTCAGCACAAGTTCAATGAAGCCGACCGCGAAGCGGTGCGAGTCTTCAATCTCCAGAATCAACTCCATCAGTTCGAGATCATTACCCTGGGCTTGAAGATCCTGATGGGATTTATCGGAACGCTGACATTGGGAATCGGTGGCGTGGGCCTGATGAACATCATGCTCGTCTCGGTCACGCAACGTACCCGCGAGATTGGTGTGCAGAAAGCATTGGGCGCCAAGCGCCGACACATTCTCATGCAGTTTCTCGCTGAAGCGCTTACGATTACGTTTATTGGCGGCCTCCTGGGCGTGCTCCTCGCGTATGTAGTCGCGCTCTCCGTCGGACGTTTAACCCTGTACAGCGCATTTGCGAAAAATGGCGAGGCCGGAGATATCCGCCTGATCATACAGCCGGCAACTCTGATCGCATCCACGGTGATTCTGGGTGCCGTAGGCCTGATCAGCGGCATGATTCCAGCCTTCCGCGCCTCCAGGCTGGATCCTATCGAATCCCTCCGCCACGAGTAGGAGACGTGGGGCGGCCGCCTTCGGCGGTCCAGCGAAGGCGAAGCCGAGCGCTCTCTGGTGCGCAAAAAAGAAATCCCCTAGCTCCTGACGCCCGACGCCCGACGCCCGACGCCTGTTTCCCGATACCACTCCACCGTCCGCCGCAATCCTTCTTCGAAATCCACCAACGTTTTATAGCCTAGTCCGGCTTCAGCCTTCGAAATGTCTGCCAGCGAATGCTTCACGTCGCCAGCCCTCTCCGGCGCGTACTTTGGCTCTCCCTTATATCCCGTCAGGCCTTTTAGCACGTGGAAGGTCTCGTTCAATGTCACCCGCCGGCCGGTAGCGGTGTTGAAGACTTGCCCCGCAACCTTTTCCGCGGGCGCCTTGCAGGCAAGCAGATTCGCTTCGACCGCGTTATCGATATAGGTGAAATCGCGGCTCGTCTCGCCGTCGCCGTTAATCGTGGGCTGCTCACTCTTCAACATCTGCGTAGTGAATTTTGCCAGCACACCGGAGTAAGGCGACGACGGGTCTTGCCGCGGTCCAAAGATATTGAAATAGCGCAGACAAACGGTTTCGAGTCCGTAGCAGCGGTAAAACGAAACCATGTACTGCTCGCTCGCCAGCTTCTGCACCGCATATGGAGAAATCGGGTCAGGCCGCATATCTTCATGTTTCGGCAGCGTAGGAGTGTCTCCGTAGGCAGAAGAGGACGCGGCGTAGACCACACGTTTGACCTTGGCATCGCGCGCGGCGACAAGGACATTCACCGTGCCATCAATGTTGGCGAGATTGCTACCAACCGGATCCAGCACGGATTTGGGCACGGACGGGATCGCTGCCTGATGCATCACATAGTCGGCCCCGCCACACGCCTTATGCATCTCGTCGGGATTTGTGATGTCAGCCTCACGGAAATCGATGCGATCGAGAATATCCGCAAGGTTTTCGTGTTTCCCGGTGGCAAAGTTGTCGACGCCGCGAACCTCTTCTCCACGGGAGACCAGAGCGCGAGCGATGGAGGATCCGATAAATCCAGCGATACCAGTGATCAGATAAAGAGCCATGTAGAAACATCATAGCGAATCAGCGTGGACCAAGGGTTTTAAAGGGAGGTTCGGAGAAACTGCGTTGGATGGGTGGGCGCTCTTAAGCTAGGTTGTCTCGGTGCAACGTCCAAACCTTGAAACCTTGAAGCCTTGAAACTTTAGAACACTTTTTCTGGCTCTTTNTCAGCAGTCGCAGAAAGTCCTCCCGCATTAGCATCTGCCGAGTTTCGAAGAATTCCACGATCGTCTGCATCGCAGCTGCAGGATCGCTAATTAATGGGATTGCGTCGCGCAAAGCGGTTGCCGGAAGGGAAGCCGTGATCCCCGGACCCATGACAACGCACGGGCGCGATAAGGTAGTCACCAGTTTTCGCAGGTTGGTCGCGCTCTCCTCAGAGATTTCGGTACATGCGATCCCCATCCCCAGATATGGGTAGCTCACCCGCACCGTTCCTTTGGTCTCTACCCGCATGTCGTTGACTTCCCGCTTCAGGTGAAGAATGGTTCCCGCCGGGTAGGTGGCTTGAGCCTCCACATAGCAGCCATGCACGCTGACATCGGTGAAGGTAGCCCAGGTCCGGACATCGCAACCGTCCTCCCGGACTTCCGCACTGCCCTCCCATTTGTAACGTGGACTGCGCCGCTTTTCCGCTCCTTTGAAAGAATCCCCTGCCGACGAAGCTGGAAGACTTTCTCGCTCGGTAACGGGGCGGAACAATTTCCTTTGTCGGCGAGGCTGCTGTCGACACGGGCGTCCGAGCAGACTGCTTTAGCGACATCAAGTAAGCCACGCCCTCGTTAGTCTCTTCTGCCATACAAACCCAACGGATTATTCAGTGCCGATGAAGTCAGCCATACATTTCACATTGCCGACTACCTGCAGCTGTACTAATTCTCATCGGAAGGAATCTTGCGGGTGATTAGACGAAGAAGATTAAAAGATTTTAGCGGGAAGAACTTGGTGATTTGCTTTCGGCTGCTTCTGCCACCGACCGAATCTCTTTCCAGAGTTCATTGCGCCCGTTTCCGCTCTTTGAGGAATAGGGAAGCAGACGGGCAGAAGGATAATGTTGCGCAAAAGTCCGAAGCACGTTGCTCATCTGATTGTTTGACAGCCGGTCACTTTTCGTTGCAACCAGCAAGAACTCTCTTCCCGAGGCGTTCAGAAAGTCCAGCAACTGCCGATCGCTCTCCTGGGGAGGAACGTTGGCATCGATCAGTGCTACGCACAAAGCCAGTGTTGGACGCTCATTCAGGTAAGGTTCGACGAATTTTGGCCACTCCTGCGACACCTCGCGCGAGATCTTCGCGTACCCGTATCCTGGAAGGTCCGCGAAAATCAGCTCCGGACGCGGCTTCCCCGGCCAGCGAATCTCAAAAAAGTTAATGCTGCGCGTGCGTCCCGGCGTCGAACTGGTGCGAGCCAGTTTCGTCCCTACTAACGAATTGATGACGCTAGATTTTCCGACATTCGAGCGGCCGAGGAAAGCGACTTCCGGTATGGAAGGGGCCGGGAAATGTGTGGGATCGGTAGCCGCCGCCAGAAATCGTGCGAGAACCCTCATACTCAAGTTTGCTATGCCACGACGGAAGTTGGCAAGGCGGGGAACCGGGCTCGTCCAATACCGCTGTCACCGGGGGGTACTCGCTGGACTTTGCGTTGGCCTGTGCCCGCGATACCGAGTACACTCAAGGAAAACTTGGGGCGAGCGTACGATGCCTAACGCTGAGCAGCGCCACAAAAGGGGCCCATGGGATCATGTCGCCACCTTCGCCCGAAAATTACGCGTTCCCTGTTTGCTGCTGCTGTGGTTGTTCTTGCCAGCGGGCTGTAAACAGCCGCCCAGCGGCACTCCCGCTCCGCCTCCGGTCATCACCTTCATGGGATGGGGGCCGGCCACGCAGCGGGAGCTGTCCATGGACCCGACCGTTTTCGAGGATTTCACCCGCCAGACAGGAATTCGAGTCGACTTCATTTCCGGCCCTGAATCCATGACCGAGCGCCTCGAACTCTACCATCGCTACTTGGGCGCCAAGTCGTCGACTCCGGATGTGTACTATATCGACGTTGTCTGGCCGGCATTGCTCGCCGACGAGATGATCGATCTCAATCCATACCTCGCCAAGGAATCCGCCGATCAACTGCAAACACTTTTGAAAAATGACACGGTTAACGGCCGCCTAACCGCGATGCCGTTCGACACTGAATTGGGTGTGCTCTATTATCGGGCCGACCTGCTCCGCAAATACGGATACACGCACCCTCCCGCGACATGGGACGAGCTGGAAAAAATGGCTGCCCGCATCCAGGCAGGAGAGCGCGCCGCCGGAAATAAGGATTTCTGGGGCTACGTTTGGCAGGGAGCATCTTACGAAGGCCTGACCTGCAATGCCCTTGAATGGCAAATGTCAAACGGTGGCGGAAGAATCATTGAGCCCGATGGTTCTATCACAGTGAACAATCCTGGTGCGGTGGCGGCTATGAAGCGGGCGCGCCGCTGGATCGGTACCATCTCTCCTCCAAGCGTAATCGCCTTCAAGGAACAGGACGCAAGAAATGTCCTCCATGCGGGCAATGCCGCCTTCGAGCGAGACTGGCTATGGCGGCAATTTAGCGGTGAGTCCCTGCTCCCCAATCCAAACGCAACGATTGGGGTTGCACTTGTTCCCTCGGGATCGGCGGGTCGGGCAGCGACCCTGGGCGGGCAGTCCCTATCTGTCTCGAAATATTCGAAGCATCCGTCGGAGGCCGTCGCCTTCGTTCGTTATCTCACGAGGCACGACGAGCAACTTACGCTGTGGAAGAAGCACGCCATGATGCCTACCAGGCGCGAGTTCTACGATGATCCCAAATACTTGCGGGATCGCCCCGGCACGGCTCAATTGTGGAAAGATCTGGGAAGCATTGCCGTAGCCCGGCCCTCGACCGTAGCAGGCTCGCATTACGACGAAGTTTCGAGGGCATATTTCTCTGCGGTGCACGCAATTCTGGTTGGCGAGGTTGACGCGGGGAAATCCTTGTCCGACTTGCAACAGAAATTGGAGACTATCATGGGGAAGAAACCGAACGTTAGCCCTGACGCTTCCACAAAGCGATCGCTCCCGGCGATGGAGTCATAGTGCCACCAGCACCTTCTGGGAAAATCCGTACGCTGATTGTGGACGATGAGCCGCTTGCAAGAAGCAATATCGCTTCACTCTTGCACGACGATCCGCAAATCCAGATCTTGGGTGAGTGCGGATCGGGCACAGAAGCGCTCGGGGAAATCCGGATCACGAAGCCTGACCTGCTTTTTCTCGACGTCCAGATGCCAGAGTGCGATGGTTTCGACGTGCTGGAAATGGTTGGCAATGACGTGCCGCCCGCAGTTATCCTGGTGACCGCGTATGACCAGTACGCACTGCGCGCCTTTGAAGCCGGAGCATTGGATTACATACTCAAGCCGTTCGACAACGAGCGTTTTGAGCTAGCCCTTACTCGCGCCAAACAGCGCGTGCGCGAAACCAACCGGGGCGAGAATGGATGCCGCAATCTCGAACGGATCGTGATCAAGAACGCCGGAGAAATCTCATTTATCAAGACGCGCGATATCGACTGGATCGAAGCCGCCGACTATTACGCCTGTCTGCATGTGGGGCCACGAAGCCATTTGTTGCGTCGCAGCTTGTCTGATCTCGATGGCGAATTGGATCCGAGCTTGTTTTGCCGAGTGCATCGTTCCAGTATCGTAAATCTCGAAAAAGTGCAGAGTTTCAAGCTTCATGAAGATGGGGAATATGAGGTTCTTCTCGAAACCGGAGCGCGCGTCAAGATGAGCCGACGCTACCGCAAGGAAGTCGAGGCACGAATGGGAGTGCACGGGACTGGACTGTGAGCGGTCATACTGCGCAAGCGCAACGATCCGTAAGCACTATTCCGACCCTGCCCCACGAACTCCTCTCCTAGTTGTGAGCCACACGGCATTATCAACCTCGGCTCGCACGCTATCGCTCGGCGTGCTGATCCAAGTCCAATCGCGACCTGAGTCGCCGTAGCCGACGAAGCGGAAATACTGCCGATCCAGGGACGACAAATAATCGGAGGACCTGGTGTCGATGGCAACCACAATGTCGACTTCATCCGGAAGTATTTCGCTTTCAAGGAGATGGCCTGGCTTGCCGCGGGCTCAAGTTTCAAATTCATCCAAGCCTTAGGTGACTCGAGCAGGTGTAAAGCTTGAGTGCGACGGACCCTAAATTGTCGAACCTATAGAAACACTCGCTGGATGTGCACAGGAAAACTAGTTGTGTTCTCCATTTCAAATGGAAGCTGAAACGGGTGACCTGATTGCACACCTTGATCGGGAACAACAGCGATCTGTGCAGCAGCTGTAAAAGCGCCGGCACTGGTGAACACGAGGAATAGCAAAATTGATAACAGCATAATTTGCTGTGAGATCTGTCTGTGTGCGCCTATAAATTTTGTTCGTATCGCATTTTTCATCGCCTCCAACAACTGATTGAGATGGGAACTGTGCATCTTGCCAGATGTTCGGCCGAGTTGGGTAGGCACTTATGGACGCAGGGATTTCAGCCGACGGGAAGGCAATTCTTGTCAGACTTCAAACGGAGCAGTCCCTGTTGCGTGCCAGGGCCGCTTAGTGAACAAGCTCCCCGCGGAGAGACCTCAATTTGTCTCAGAATTTTTCAGTGCTCGGTAGGCACGCCGCCGTACTTCTCCAGCCATTTCAATTCTTCCCGCACTTTGATTTTCCCGTGCCAGGGATTCTTGCCTAGGCCATGGCCTTCACCGGGAAAAATCAACAGCTTGTTTGGAACTCCCAGCGAGTACAGCGCATGTTCGAGAAGGTAGTTTTCTAGCACAGCCACGCGGATATCGTTCGCTCCGCCTACCATGTGCGTGGGCGTTTTGACCTTATCGATCTGATAGATGGCTGCTTCGTCGTGATATCGCTGCTGGGCTTCCCAGGGGCGCCCTCCGAGAAAATAGGCATCGTCGTAGGTGGTGTCGTCGTTGCCCCAGTTTCCAACATGTTCCACCGCACCCGCGCCGGTGACAGCGGCTTTGAATCGCGTGGTTTGCGTGATTAGCCAGTTCGTCATGTATCCACCGTAGCTGTAGCCGCCAACAGCGAGATGATCGGCGTCGGCGATGCCGTCTTTTACCAGCGCATCGACGCCTTCCAAAATATCTTTGCCGGGCCTGGAAACGATGACTGGCACGATCTGCATGAGGAATTTGTCACCGTAACCGGTTGAGCCCCGGTAGTTGGGCTCGAAGACAAGCCATCCGTTGGTTGCGGCAAGCGCAGCCCACTGATACCAATCGGCCTCGAAATGGTTACCGTCAGCGTCTGCGGGACCTCCGTGTATGAGCGTGAATATCGGCAGATGCTTCTGCTCGAATTTGCCCGGCGGGTAGATCAGCATGCCTTCGATGGTAGCGCCGTCGTCGGCCTTCCACTGATAGGGCTTGCCTTGCGGGAGATCAGCCTCAGCCAGTTTCTTGTTGAAGGACGTGATGGGCTGGGCTTGATCGATTTTTTCTGCCGAGTCGGCAAGATAAATTTCTTCCGGCTTTCCAAGACTGGAATACACGAACGCTACTTTCGACGAGTGGGGCATTGTGGAGAATTGCCCATAAGTGCCGCGAGTATTGGTGATGCGGCGTAATTTGTCAGAGGGCTTGGCGGCGTCGTACATCTGAACTTCTGTGCCGAGCCGCGCACAGGTCAGAACATTGGTGTCTGTAACCGAATAATGTTCCACAGGCCCAACAAAAGATTTGTCCCATTGTTCGACCTTGCCGTCGTTGATATCGACCCAGTAGAGATGCGGCTGCAGATCGCGGTAGGAACCGGCGACGTCACCGACGCCGATGAGAAAGAAGATGTGCCGCGAGTCATTCGCCCAGCGCGGCCGGACTTCCTCGCCTTCGTTGTGAGTAATGCGGCGTGGCTGACCACCCTTGGTATCGAGCACGAAGATTTCGACGTCCTCGTATTTCTCCTGCCGCTGGTTGATTGCGTTGGTCACGAATGCAAGGCTGGCACTGTCTGGAGATGTTTCGAGGTCGTCGACACGGAGAGGAATCGTCGCCAGGATGCGAGCTCCCGGGGTCAGATCGGGCTGCTTTTCGGGCTCGCCTTCTTTTTTCTCAATCCGGGTCGGTTCAGCAGCGTGACGACTCAGAACGGTAGCAACGTCGAGCGCGAAGATGGTATCTCCGCGTTCCGCGGTGCGGTACTGGACTACGTCTTTCCACTGCTTCTTGTATTCATCTTTCTGATCTTTGCTCCATGGCTGTCGCGTCGCGTAGTAAATCGTCTGCGCGTCCTTGGACCAGGAAAACGTGTGCACATCTTCCTCTCCTTTCGTGATGGGAAATGCCTCTCCTCCACTCGGCGAGATCAAGAAAATCTGACTTACATCGTCTTTGGAGTCGGATGCATCGGAATCGTCGCTCTTCGCTGCTCCGCTCTTGCGCTCAGAAAGGAAGGCGATCCACTTGCCATCAGGCGACCACTTTGGGTCGGAATCGTGGCCGGACTGAGTCAGTTGAACCAACGACCCACTTTTGGCGTCGTCGCGGTAGAGCCAGAGATCGGTGCGGAAGACTTGCTGGTTCCAATCAGCGCGATCCGTAGCAAAGACGACGGAGCCGCCGTCTGGCGACAGTTCGATACCACGGAAGCTGACGGAGTTAAAGAAATCGTCGAGTGTGAGTTTAGGTTTACTCTGACCGATCGTGAAGGCGGAACTCAGCAGGATAGTTGCGATACATGCAGCTTTTCGGATTCCCATGTCCCCTCAAGGAAAGAAAGAGGGTTATACAACGTCGGATTCGAGCAATGCAAGCTGACTTGCAGTTCACTTTGGTTTGTAGCATGCGGGGAGGATTTCTTACCGCAGAGATCGGCGAGCAAACCCGCAGAGAATGCTGAGAACGGCGGTCAGAGTTGGACCATTTTCGTGTCGCCCATTTGTCGCAGAGTCCATAGGAGTAGCGCAAATACAATCACCGAGAGTTGTAGATGTGTCCAGTGGGCAATAGGACCGAATAGTGGCAGGAGGAACGCGAGGTACAACAAAACAACAAGGGTTGGTTTGTGAGCGTCGGCATTGTGGAACGAGTAGTTTGCCAGCAGCAACAGCGCGGGAGCCAGCGCGAGTAGATCGTAAATGTAGATGTGCGGATTCACGAGAACAGCGGCGAGGATTAACGCGGAGTAGCGCACCTCAAGTGACAGAGGCTTTTTCCAGATCACCGCGCCAATCGCGACCACTGCGATCGAGGTGAGAATGTACAAAATCCACGCTGCCGAAGCCCACGGAATCAAAAGTTCCCAGAAGCTTCGGAGCGAGTGCATCTGAAGCGGCGAAAAACCAGGTTCCGCAATTCTGATCCATCGTGACACGTTCCGGAGCATGTCGACATAGGTCTGCACCAGGGCTGATCCGAAATACAGACATGTTGAGCCCACTTGGATAGCCGAGGACATAAACAATCCGGCCACCATCCTCCATGACCCCGCCAATATGAGTATCAATGGAATGGCGAGCAAGAACTGCGGCTTGAAAATGAGCAAACCGAGGGCAACTCCAGCGAGCAATTGTCGATTCGCCCGCAAGGCGAAGAACCCGAGAGTAAGGCAAAGAAGCAGCAGTGCGGACAACTGTCCACGGATTATGCAATGCCAGAACGGTGGGAAGGCGACAGCTGCTAGTGCCACGGTAACGCGGTACGGCCAGATAGCGCTATAACACGTGGAGATTGCGCAGATACAGCCGAAATAAATCAAGAAGCTGAAAACGAGCCAGAGCACAGCCGCCGAAAAGAACGGCATACGTGCAAAGGGGACGAACATCAATCCCACCTGAGGGCCGTAAAGATTCGGAATACGAACGCTGTCTGGGGGATTGGCATCGGGCGAGGGCTGGGTGGGCGCTGCAATCGTCAGCATCTCCGAATAGCGTAGCGATTCATCGTAGAGAGCCGAGGAATGACCTCGTGAAATCAGTTCTCCTGAAATGTAAAACGATAGAAAATCTTGGAACTTGATATTACCGGCGCGGTCCAGAGGCCTGTGCGTCGAATAGTCAACCGCAAAAGGAACCCAGAGACAAAGCGAGAGAATAAGCGCGTGCGCGTGGATACGCCGAATAGTCAACAGCCGGTGAGCGACAGGAATCCACCGGGAAGGCCGCAGTGCATGCAGCGTCACGGGTTCGGCTCGGCGTTCTTTAGCGCGTCGTCGATCGACTGCCCTGTGTGCGGCGTTCCCTCGATCATCCGCCATCCATCGTCATAGTTGCGAAACGCGACGGTGGACTTGTATTGCAGATCGCCGGAATAGAGCGCTGCGCCAACTTCGTTGAGGGGAGACCATTTCCAGATAAATTCAACGTCGGCAGAGTTGCCTTGCTTAGCGATGCCCGTGACGGCAACCAGTGCGCGCTTTGCAACTGGGACCGAGAGCAAGGATCCAGTTGCTTGCTGAGGCAGCATTGCCGACCGCACAGCATCTACACCGGAAGGCGTGAGCAGAATGTCCCAGCACGGGGGCGGAGTCATTTCCCGAGGACACGGAACGGTGTTGGCTGAAATCCAACCCTGATGTTGCAGCACAAGATACTCGGGGGAAGGATAGTCCTTGTTGGACAACACGCCTGTTTGCAGAGTGAAGCGCTGCTGTGATTTGAACTGGGGGGACAGAAGAATGGAATCCGTTGCAAGACGCCGAGACAGGAAATCGCGCGGCGAACAGCCGGTCAGGACGAGTGCCACGGCGGAGAGGATCATTCGTTTGTCACGCATTGCGTCTGATTAGCTCTCCGCATGCCGCCGTTCCCACTTCTCGCAATGCGGCGAGAAGTGGCGCTCCCATGATCGTGGTTGCCCAATCAGTGCTCGGCTTCACCTTCGCTCCACAGCCGAATGCGGCTGTCGGCCACATTTGTCTTTAACGACTTGTGATTGTAAATAAACCAGCGCGTTTATGCGGCACAAAAGGACTGGAAGAGATCTGGCCATCAAACCTGAGGGCCCAGCGTCCCGGGATCGGATGGGCACAATTGGGACAATTCCCTTCCGGAGTGAGGCGATAGTCCACGATGAGGTAGCCGTAGCGACGGATCAGTGTTTCGGAACAATGGGGACAGCGCGTGTNTTCCCATTCGTCGACCATGCCCGGCAAATTCCCCGCATAGATGTAGCGCAAGCCGGCATCACGGCCGATTTCCACTGCCCGTAACAAGTCTTTGACGGTCGTGTCACGCTGATCCTGCATTTTGTAGTCGGCGTGAAAGGCCGTGACGTGCCACGGGATATCGGGAGACACGCTGGAGACGAACTCTGTGAGGCGACAGAGTTCATCATTGGAGTCATTGAAGCCCGGAATTAGCAGGGTCACAATCTCGAGCCACAACCCCATGGAGTGAATACGACGGATGCTGTCAAGGATCGGACCGATTCGTCCACCCAGTTCGTGATAATGCCGATCATCGAAGCTCTTCAGGTCGACTTTGTAGAGATCGATCCATGGACGCACATATTCGAGTACCTGCGGAGTTCCATTGCCGTTAGAAACAAATCCAGTGAGCAAGCCGGCGGCTTTTGCCTCCTTGAAAATAGCGACGGCCCATTCACTGGTAATCAAGGGCTCGTTGTAGGTGCTGACGAGAACCTTTGCGCCCTGTTCAACTGCGTCGCGGACGAGTGTACTCGGGGAGACTTCGATGGGAGGCGAGACTGCACGCGGATCGCGAAGAGCCTGCGACGTAACCCAGTTCTGGCAGTATCCACAATGCAGGTCGCAGCCAAGCATGCCGAAGCTATAGGCCAACGCCCCTGGATATGCGTGGAAGAACGGCTTTTTCTCAATGGGATCGCACTGCATGCCCGCGGTATATCCCCATGGCACGTAGAGTTTGCCTCCGCGATTAAAGCGAACCTTGCAGACTCCGGCCTGGCCTTCGGGGATCGGGCAGCAGTGTCCGCACGAAAAGCAACGAACACGATCGTTACCGAGATTCTCCACCAGAGACGAATCAGCTTCGCGGACTCTCCGATCGAGGACGTCGCGCAGGGTGGGCAATGGGAAACCTCTGTGAATCTATTTTAGCTGGTTGAGACCGCGCAGTGGGCTTCAGTTTCGTCCTTAGTCACTGGTCGTTAGTCGTTGGCCACCATGATCGACCACGAGCGGAACAGCGCGGAATTTCCGACTAGCTGGACTTAGGTGAGCCTGCGGCCGGTTTGGCGAGTGGGCCGTTGACCTGAAGCCACTGACTGGCATGCTGCTCGATGGTGACAACCTGCGCGCGAGTGAGCCTGGCTCGCACAATCGGGAGTTGCGCGTTGCTGGCGGAATCGCCGCTAAGGCTGGCGACAACCATCCAAAAGTATGCCTCCGGCGTATTCTGAGCAGTGCCCCGCCCACTGTAATAAAAAGCCCCCAGCTTCGATTGAGCTGGAACATTTCCTTGCTGTGCAGCCTTGCTGAACCAACGAAACGCTTCTCGTTCATTCAGCTTAACCCCATCTCCCTGGGCGTACCGAAGGCCTAAAGCATTTTGAGCTTCTGCATCGCCCCTTTCGGCCATCTGGCGAAGCTGATCGAGGGTTGCAGTTTCAAAGGCGGCGTTTTTAGTGGCAGGCGCAGGAGCTGGCTCTTTCGAGGAGGCTAGCACCGTTTGCAGCTGAGCATGTTGCCGGGAGCGGATTTTGTTGACCAGCCAGGGAGCGGCGGTGGACTGGATCCAAGGCGCGGAAGTGAGTCCCAGGGCCAAGGAAATCGCGGCGGCAGCAACGGTCAGCAGAATCAAGTAAGAGCGAGGCAACGTAATGCTGGAAGGATCAGTCTCTGATGACTGCTCTTGCGATTTCTCGTTAGGATTTGCCGACGCGAACAGGACGCTGCCTTGCGGGGACTGAAACGATTCTGCTTGATGCTGGGCAACAGAGGGTACCTTCTCGACGCGTCCCGCCCGAGCGAGGGATTCGAGCACGATTTCCGCCAGCTTTTGCAGTGCCCGCTCATCGGGCTCAGAGAAGGCAAAGGGCTGCGAAGATAACGCCTCGATCAATCCAACGGATTTTTCGCCAGCCCGAACCGGAGTCGCCAGAATCGAACGAATTCCCAGGGCGCGGCAGCTTTCCCGATCGACACGCGGATCCAATTCTGTGTCGTTGCAACGCAGCAGAACACCCTTTCGGACGCACTCTCCGGAAAATCCTGAGCCGACGTGAAGACGCGCAGAGACAGGGGGAGCGTCGAGTCCGGCGGACGCTCGACAAACCATGAACTCGGAATCGGCGTCGGCCAAGGCTATAGCGGCTCCAGAAGCCCGCAGCAGCGCTTGCGTGCGTTCCGCGACTCGCTGCAGCGCGCCTGGAAAATCGGAGCCCATCCCCTGAATCTGCCGCTGAAGAGCTGAGATTGCCGCGAGGGTGTCTGTAAAGTTTGGCGTGGGTGGATGGTCGACCAGCCCGTTTGAGAAGTTGCCTTCGCTATTTGCCACCCCCGCCATGGCATTCACGAACAACCATTCTCGGAGACGGGAAAGTGAGTCCGAAGGGAACGTCGAAAAACGCAGTCCGGCACGGCCCGAGGAATTAACCCAGACTACCTGTCCCCCAGTAAAGATCTTCTCGGAGCATCCAGCGAGGTCCAGACAGAGACCGATGCTCTGATTAATCTCCAAGGGAGAGTGACACTGAATGGCTACCCCGTCTTCGCTAATGTTGACGATCTCGTGGAGATCGAGCATGACGCCTTGGGATACGGCAGTAAATGTAGCGTAAGCAGGAGTCTGAATTTTGTGCCGGACGCGCCGACGACGATTCGACAACCCTGTCTGTAACGGAGAACTGATGGCGACCATGGGAGCGGCCCGAAATATTGCTGCACCATATTAGCGCGGGATGGTGGAAATGTATGCAGGGAAAGGGCAGGTTTTCGAACCAGCAGGGCCTGTGGGCTTTAGGCTTTAGGCTTCAGGCCAGAAACGTGCATACTTATCGCTTGCGAGTGACCCTACAGGGGTAGGACGCCTACCCTGCGCGGCGGAGCGTCTGGGTCCTATGGATCGTTGAGATCCTGGAGATGGCCGCAACCATCATGCTGGAGAGCAGCTGCATCGTGGCGACGTCCCGATCATCAAAGGCACCGGGACTGGATGAAAGAACCTCGAAAACTCCCAAAGTGCGGCGATAGTGGCGCAAGGGAGAAACAAGGATAGAGCGGACACCAAGGCGTCGGCAACTGGCGAGATCGACCCGGGGATTGCGCTCGGCATCGTGGCAAAGCATGATCTCCCCGGAACGGACAGCCTCAGCCGAAATGCCAGCATCCGTCTGCAGACGGACTCCGAGGTCGGGAGCAGTGCGACCGGCGCGAGCCCGGCAAACGATTTCTTCCCCAGCGCGNAAAGCGATGGCGGCACCAGTAGCGCCCGTTAGGTGCTGCGCACGCTCTGTGATTGCGCTAATCGCAGGCTCGAGATCCAGTTCCCCTGCGTGGATTTCGACTTCTTCCGGAACGTGAACGGCGCGAAAGCCGGAAGCAGGATGCACAGCATTGGCGAGACGCAGTTGACTGCGCTGCGCAACCGAAGGCATACGGGAAGCGTAATCGTCGTGTGCAAATGAATCAGGAACGGGGACTGTCCGCAGCAGATCGCGCACCAACGTGTCGAGTTCTGAATCGGTGATCAGATGCGCGGTTTGCTGATGGCGCAGCGACCCACCCAGTACGCGCGAGAGCCCGATCAATGCGTGACTGCCACAGGCCAGGCAATAAGTGCGCGGATTGGCACTGATCATCTCGCACTGTACGCAGAATGTGGCGGACTGCAAGGGTACAAACTTGANGTCCTTGAAGGTCGTACCATATACCGTCTTACCGAACATGAGTCCACAACCCTCGTTTCCATAATGGTGCACACGAAGGTAAATACAGCGTGGTCCAGACAAAAGTGACGGTGGTGGTTCCCCGGTGTGGAAAAAAGGGCTTAAACCCTCTGATTCGCGCGAGCGGCGCGAGAACGCGCGAAAAACGCCATTCTCACCAGATCTCAGCAGTTTGTCTGAATGGCAGAATCAATTTTATTGCTAAGAAGAAATAACGTCGCCGTCTTTCACAGAGATGCGGAGGCTCGTACGAGGATTTCGGCTATGCGTTCGGAGGCCTTGCCGTCCCAGAGCGGAATTCGGTTCGGATCAGGCAGTCTGGAGGAGTCGCTTGAAAATGGCGAAGCAGCAACCTTTTCAGCCGCGGAACGTAATTTGCCGAGATCACGCCCCACGAGTTGATTTGTACCTAACGTCACCGTGATTGGACGTTCGGTGTTTTCTCTCACTGTCAAACAGGGCACGCCAAGAAAGGTCGCCTCTTCCTGGATTCCGCCGGAGTCGGTGATGACCAACGCGGCACGACTTTGGAGCGCAATGAACTCGAGGTACGGCAACGGATCGAGAAGGCGTAGGCGAGACTCGTCTCGATTTATCGTGAAACCGAGATTCTGCAGGCGCTGGCGAGTTCGAGGATGTACAGGAAAAATGATATTCAGTTTCGCACTCAGATCCGAGAGTGTACGGAGTAAGTCACTAAGCCACGGCAAGTCGTCAACGTTTGAGGGCCGATGCAGGGTGACTAGAGCGTAGGGCGACAGGACATCTTCAGGGAAGCATTCTTGTACGTGCGGGAAAAGCGCGACGAGCGAATCGATCATTACATTGCCCACTCGATGGATTTTCTCGGATGAAATGTTCTCCCGACTGAGATTTTGGTCGCCATCCTCGGAGGGAGTGAACAGGAGATCGCACAAGTGATCCGTCAGGAGACGGTTGATTTCCTCCGGCATCCCGCGATCGCCGGAACGCAAGCCAGCTTCCACGTGCGCAATTGACACACCCATTTTCGAACATACCAGCGCAGCGGCGAGCGTGGAATTTACATCGCCATAGACCAGAACCATGTCGGGATGGCGTGCGCACACTACCGGCTCAAGCGCTTGCATAACGGCTGCGGTTTGCTGGGCGTGGCTGCCTGATCCAATTCCGAGATTGCAATCTGGCTCGGGCATCCCCAGCTGCTGGAAGAACACGTCGGACATGGCGGCATCGTAATGCTGTCCGGTGTGAACCAGGGTCTGCTGTACCGACGAATGCGAGCGCAGCGCACGCAGAACCGGCGCGGCCTTCATGAAGTTGGGGCGTGCACCGACAACGTGGAGAACGTGCATGGGACAGCGAGATTGTATACGGTCTACCTTTGGAATTCGTCGTTCGTCGTTTGTGCCTGGCCCGCGGTGAAGGAATGCTGTCGCTCAGTAGTTGTGGCGCTAACGACCCACGACTGACGACCAACGACGAATCCTATCCCGCTTGCGCTGTAATCATGGACGGATCTTGCTCTGGCAGGGCAATGACTTCGGCAGAGCGAACGAGAGTTCTATCAATCGCATCAGCCAGGGCTGTGGGGAAGGCGCCGGTTAGAAGATTGACATCGAGTTGGAGGTCACGGCTCGAGTACATCCGCAGAATGGTCAACGCTCCGCGCCGGTTGTTTGCAGAGCTTAGCAAATCGAGGGCTATCGTCCACGCGGAAGAGCTATCGAGAACATTCGATAAACCCGGCTTCTGCCAGCGGAATGTGTTGGGGTTACGACGCGAAGAAGGTGGCTCGATTGAAACTAGGGGGACAATCTCACCCGCTAGCAAATGAAGTTTGAGTTCAAAGCCATCGAAATCGTTCGTGCCAAACGCGGCCAGAAGTATGCGCAGGACCTGATCATAGTCACGAGCAACCTTGAGTTCCTCGGTAGCGCGCCGAATCGCAAGATTGTTAACGAAGATCTGAGGCTGGTTCAGCGTACGGTGCGCCACACGCGCCAGCTCGCCAAATTCGAGATAGCCAAGGTGCTGCACGCCAATCCAGATACCAATACCCAAGACGGCGAGTACAAGACCGAGGGAGCTCCCGGTGGGCCACAGCAAAAACAGACTCAGCATGGCGAATCCGGCGGAAACGCCATAGAGGAGAATGACTACCTGGCGATGCGTTAGCCCATGCTGCAGCAACTTGTGGTGGATGTGCTCACGGTCGGCGGTAAATACGGGTCGTCCACTGATCAACCGCCTGATGATCGACAGCACCGTCTCGAGAATTGGCAGCCCGAATGAGACGATAGGAATGGCAACCGCAACGATCGTGGGAGCCTTCTCCGCGCCGTATAGCGCAAGGGCACTCAGAAGAAACCCGATGAGAAGACTGCCGGAGTCGCCCAAGAAAATTGTGGCTGGATTGAAGTTGTAGCGCAGAAATCCAAGAATGGCGCCCGCTAATGCGATGGTCATCAATTGCACGAGCGGTTGGCCATGCAGGAGTGCCACGACGAAGGCGACCATGGTGGAGAAAAGCGCCGAACCGGCCGCCAAGCCATCAAGACCATCAATCAGATTGAACGCGTTGGTAATCGCCAGGACCCATATGACAGTGACCGCGAGTCCGACATACCAAGGCAGGATTCGATCTCCAAACAGGACCGGGATGTTTACAATGCGCAGGCCCCCCGCATAGAGCATCGCTCCGGCGATTCCCTGAACAGTAAATTTGAGATAGGGTCCAACCCCCCTGAGGTCGTCGTACACGCCAAGCAGGAACACGATCGTGGCGGGCACAAAGATGGTCGTCATCGTTCTCAACAACGATGGTCCATGCGGCGTGGAGTGGCGCAGAGACCAAATAGCGGCGATCGCCATGCAACAGCAGAAGCTGAGAAATATCGCAACCCCACCGAGCCGCGGCAGAGGATTGGAGTGTAGATGACGTTCTTGGGTCGGGGCCGCGACCCACCCGTGCGACACGGAGAAATCGCGCACGGAACGGGTAAGCACAAACGCCGTGAGCAAACCGGTAAAAAACAACCCCAGGCAAATTAGGGTCAACTACGTTCACCTCGACAAAATCCAACGCAACCACAAAAATGCCCGCACGATGCAGGTAAGTATGGCAGTCGGACTCGACAGCCGGTAGTAAGTGCGGTGATTCCAGTGAAGATTTCGCGGCAACGAATGTACCAGCACCGTCACAAGGGTTTCAATGGATATCCGAGGAAAAACCTGTGGAAAACTAATTCTGAGGCGCATGAAATGCGGCACAAAACCACATTACCCTGTGCTAAACTGCTGTTCAAATTTCATCCACTAGGTTAGGGATCCTCGATGAGGTCGGATACCGGACTCGTTTGCTACAGATGGGCTTTCCTTCTCGTTTTCATAGCTTTTCTGGCTGGCGCGGTGTCCGCACAACAATCGAGCGGGAGCCCGACTCCGGAGCAACCGAACAACAACGCTCCGGCCGGGCTTCCTGCGGCCCAGCCCGCCGTCAAGCCGCCGTCCGAAGCCGCCGTCAGTACCGCCGGAAAGAGCGACTCCAGTCAGAATGAAAAGTCCATTAAGGACACAGACGACGACAAAACTGTCGTGGTTAAGCTTGGCCCGGGCGATCTGATTGAGGTGGGCGTCTACAACGTACCGGAACTCGCCAGCAAGGTCCGCGTAAGCAACTCTGGCGACATCTACCTGCCGTTGATCGACTATGTCCACGTCGAGGGGCTGACGCAGGAGGAAGCGCAAGAACTGATCGAAAAGCGACTGGAAGATGGCGGGTTCGTCCGTAATCCTCACGTCTCCATCTTTGTCGACGAGGCCATGTCGCAGGGAGTGACTATTCTTGGCGAAGTCGCCAAACCGGGGATTTATCCGGATATCGGCGATCACAAGCTGTATGCGGTCATTTCTCAGGCTGGCGGATTTAGCCAAAATGCCTCACGGAAAATCGCGATCATACGTCACAACCAAACGGATCCGATTCGGGTGAACCTCCCACGCAATCTTGCCGACGACATGAGCGGAAACGTGGACATTCAGCCCGGAGATACGATTACCGTACCGCGGGCGCCGATTATCTACGTGGTAGGAGATGTGGGGCGTCCCAGCGGCCTACTGGTGGATAACGGAACCATGACGGTATTGCAGGCAATATCCCTCGCTGGAGGAACGAACAAGACTGCCAGCCTGGGGGGCGCGCGCATACTCCGGAAAGCTCCTGACGGCGGGGTCACTGAGACCAAGGTCGAGATCAAGAAGATGCTGCAGGCCAAAGTCCCAGATGTAACCTTACAAGCCGATGACATCCTCTTTGTGCCCGTCAGCGGCAAGAAGGTGATGGTTGCCCGGACATTCGAGGCCTCGGTGGCCGTTGCAACGGCATTGGCTATTTATACCGTCCATCCCTAAGTCTCTAGTCTTTTCGGACCAGTTTCTCCAAAACTGTGATGTATTTTTTCGCAGTACTCGCACGGGAAAAGTTTCTCACGATGTATTGTCTTCCCTTTTGACCCATAGCTCGACCCAGTTCGCGATGGGAGAGCAGCCATTGAATGGCACCAGTAAGAGCCGCTGAATTTTCGGGTTCGATCGCAATTCCTGCTCCATCCGCTTCGACAATTTGGCGAGCCTGGCCATCCACGCCGAGTATCACCGGGCGTGCACAGGACATGAATTCGAGCATTTTGGTTGGGATGACCGTCTTGAAGACATCCGTTTTCTTCAGCAGAACTAGACATGTATCCGATGCGGATATGAAATCGGGAATTATCTCGCGAGGTTGTTGATCGAGGAAGAGACAATTCCTGAGATCTCTCGATTCCGCGAGGGTCTTAATACGTTGTTTTTCGGCACCCTCGCCGATCAGGAGAAAGAGCACCTGTGGACAATGATCCTGGAGTTGAGAGGCTGACTCGAGCAGGGTTTCAAGGCCGTGGGCATTACCCATGGTTCCGATATAACTAACGATGAACTTGCCTTCAGCATTGAGCTCCTTGCGGAGTTCACTGATCCTCCGGTCAGAAACGGGAGCAAAGAGTTCCGTCTCAACACCGTTCTCGACAATCGAAATCTTCTCAGGCGGGACGTTCCAGTCCTCAATGAGGCGATCTTTAAAGGCTGGAGTTACACCCACGATGCGATCAGCGTGCTCATAGAGAAAGCCGGCAATTCCCGCCAGAGCGTGATGCAACAGAGAATCCTGGCTACCAATTCCGACCGCCGTGAGAGATTCCGGCCATAGGTCGCGCACTTCAAAGACGAACGGAATCTGACGAGAGAATGCAATCCACCATCCTGCGAGGCCAACAAGGAGTTGGGGGGAGGTAGCGATGATCACGTCCGAGCGTGGCACGGTCATGCCACGGAGAGCAGCAGAAAGACAGAAGGAGGCATAGTTGCGCATTCGTTCATGCGATTTGCGGTTGGGCAGCGCCCAGAGCCAAGTGCGAAAGACATCGACCTCGCAAACCTGCTCGCGGATAGTGAGTCGGCGCAGTCGGCTGCGCCATTCCGGAGGTACGACTCCGGTCGGATGATTCGGAAATCCGGTCAATATGGAGACGTCGTGCCCGACGCGGGACCAGTGGTGGGCCAGTTCCGCAGCGCGCGCAGCGGGCGCGCCCATCTCCGGCGGAAAGTATTGGGAAACGTAAAGGATTTTCACGCGACAGTAGAGGGTATCGTAAAACGAGGGTTACAGAAATTCGTGCGCCGAAATGCAGGATTGGAGTTAGCAATTTTCGTGATTCGGACGGCCGGTCAATAATGGCAGAGCTTGAAGGCGGTTTTGTAAATCAGAGCGCGGCGGCGATTGGTGGAGCTTTGACTGTATTTTTCCCAGCGATCCGCCATTTCGGCAAACTTCTTTTGCCTGGTGAGGCACTGCATGACGCGCAACTGCACTATGTGCAGCCGATGGTAAAAAGAACTCGCGACCATCGGCAAGCGCGTTCCGGATTGCTCGTAAAGCGACCAGAAACCGAGGTCATAGCGGTCCAGTCTATGCAGCAGGGTTTGGACACCTCGTGAAAACAATTCGAGCGCTGCGGCTTCCTTCGTGGCGAGCCAATAGTCGTAAACTCCCCAAAGCGTCCACATAAATCCATTCAGAATGTGTGTGGGTGGCGAGACAATGTACTCCTCGAACCAGAGGTCGCCGGATTCGTCGGTGAAGGCCACGCCGCCTTCGGCAATGGGGTGCTGGAAACTGAGAAAGGCGGCTCGGGCGGCGTTCAGGTATTGGGTATCGTTCGACTCCTTGTGGGCTCGTACCAGCAGCGAAATTCCCTGCCCCTGCGCCAGTGATGAATACCAAGGGGATTTCAATGTGTCGCGATATTCCCAATTGAAGTGATGATTCCAAACAGCGACACCGTGCGAATTTCTCTCCAGGTTTGAGACCAGCCAATCAGCGATTCGGAAGAGTTTCTGCTTACGATCCGGTTTCGAGGTCTGGATCCAGAGATTGTAGTTTCCCAGCCCATATTGCGCGATCGCGATCGGGTTGTACTGCACACCGAGTCGGCCGCGATAGTCAAGTTGAGGAATGCCTGACGCATCGTACACTCCCGCGTAATTGGCTTTCTCAGTGAAAGTCATATAGTACTGGCCGAGTTCAGCGGGATTCGCGCTGAGATTCACAGTTGGTGTTTCGTGCCAGAAGGTGAGCTGGCTATCACCACCAAGGATGTAAGCGCTGAAGATTCGGCGATAGTAGGCAAGAGTTGGCACGGTCGCAGTTCAGATATTACGAGAGCGTCGGTTCCGGGCGTTGAATTTCGTACAGCGACAGGCATTGGTCATCTGACTCAACAGCAATCGTGGATACGGCCAGGAATGATGTGACGTTCTCGCCATCCGGGAGGAAGGCGTTCCCGTACTGGAACAGGCCCATCGGAAGGAAGTCTTTCCTCCAGGACCACACAGGTTGCCATGATTCAGGATTGCCAGCACTGGCGGCATCAGCGCCATAGACGCGTACGCTGCGATCCTTGTTCACTTCACTTGGCTCGACCATGGTGGTGAAAAAAACCTGGTTGCCGACACGGCATCCGTAAATTGACGAACTGCTGATCGCTGTCAATTGTGAGAGGTTTCCTGCACGGTCCAGGCAGTAGATGTAGTTGGACTCCAGCGGAGTATCGGACGAAAAAAAGACGCGTTCCGGCGTGACAACGGCTGCGACCGCCCGCGCCTGCTGGTTCCCCTGCATAACTGTATCCACGATGGAGAAGTCACACGCGGCACGCAGAATCCGACATTCGTCACCACAATCGCCCGTCAGGATCCACAAACAATTCCCCCACTTGTCGTGAACAATGTTGTGAACATGCCGAATGGAACATCTGGGGAATGTATAGATCACGCTCCAGGTCGCCCCTCCATCAGCCGACGCGTAGATGTGAACTTCATCGCGTGCCGCGTTGTCAAAGTACTCCCCCCAGTAAACCATTCCGCCTGGGCCAGCGGTGATATGCAGGGGGCGAGTACCGCGAGTAATTGCGTGCGTCCGCTGGAATTCCAGAGCACCCGGACGAAGCGTCACGATCGATTCAGGCACTGCGCCAACGATCGCGCCTGATGGAAGAACTGCGAGCGCGTGAAACCCATCACGAAACAGGCGTGCCGAGAGTCGGTTCGTCACGGAGATACGCCGGCGCAAGGGAGGATGAAACTTCGCCACGGATTGCCATTCGAGCACGCGCGGATCTTGTACCCGGGCCCGCACCAGTTCATATCCGTGCGATGCGTAGAGTTCATCTTGGAGCCAAAGGAGAGCGCGAAGTCGGGGAAAGCGGACGAGGCGCGCCATGGAGATACGCGGAGATTCCATTCGTGATAAGCGGGCAGTTCGGTTGTCGCAGAACATCTTAAGTTGTCCGGAAGAGCGGGGCAAACCTCGGCCGAGTAAAGCTGTGGATAGAGCGTCGAAAGCTGCTTTTGAAGCCGGCACGGCCGATTGTCTTAGGCTATTGCGAAACTCTAAAAAACTTTCGCACCGAACTGCCTTTTTTGGCGGTGGCTTCAATTGAGAAGAGATGGGGTTTTCAGATCAAGAACATCGAAAAAATTCGATGGGACGAAGCGTGTGGTTTCGGATAAAAGAATAAGAGAGGTTCGTCTTTCAACACAGGGACTTTTCGACGGGAGATCGGCAACCAGTGCCGCCTATTCGGCAAATGGAAGAGATTCCGTTCCGATTCTGAGTGAGATCAGGGCGAAACCCTTGAGCACAGTCAGGGAAACCTCTGGCCAGCAACGTGCACCGAAAGAAAACCTTCGATTGCTCGCCCACTCATTTTGCAGGAGAGCGGAAGGTAATTCTGAAATATGTTAAGCCACTGCGCCAACTTGCAATGTCGTAAGCCGTTTCTTCGGCTGCGTGAGGGCAAGCTATTCCTGGTAGAAATAGAACCCACCAACAAGCCGGGTCAACCGTCCTTTCCGCCGTCTTTGAGAGCTCGTCAGCAACAACGACCTGTAGAGCACTATTGGCTCTGCGACGACTGTGCCGTTCGTTGGACGCTAGTCTATGACCGCGAGCGCGGAATCGCACTGGCTCCGCTACGACGCCCAGTCTCTAGCGCACCTGCCGAAGCCCAAACCGGTATCGCTTGACGCTTATTCATTCATAGCCTTCTTCTTTCCAGGTTTTCCATTCGTCCCGCACCGTTTCGAGCATGGCAGCACTGGCCCCGTGCAGCCACTTCCCTTTTTGCTTCTTGAGGTGAGCGAGGATCGGCTTAACTGCAGTTCGGGTTCCCAGATGGATATTGGCAACTTCCCAGCCCATTGCACGCAGAAGCTTCATCTCTGCGCCCGCGGCCTTTATCTGCGAGATCTCAATTCTCGAACAATGGGGACTGAGCCGGCGTACGATCCAGCGCCCGCGCAATTGCAGGAATGGGTCGGGACAGCGCATGGACCGGCTGATAATAGACTGATACAAGATCTCGGGTGAGCCTTTTTGATTGGCGGCCCAATAGCTTGCCGAGGCCACCAGGGCCTTGGCTTCACGGGCAATCTTGCCGCCGCGCCAGTCCGCAATGGCCACAAAGCGCGCATGACCCAGACTACCTAGTCCGGCCACGCGGTGTACCAGCCGATAGGGTAGATCGCGAGTGGGTAACAGATGTTCCAATGCCTCCTTTGCACTGAGCGGCACTTCCCGCTTGAAGGTTGGTAAGGAATCCAGCTTTTGCCAGAAGCGGACTGGATCGCGGAGCTTGCCTTCCGCAATCTGGCGCAACCATCCATGTTGTTCACTCAAGACAAAGGGACAACCTCCGTGCTGCATGCCGTCGCGGTACCCGGCGAGAATAGCTTCGCAAGTTTCATGATGTTGCAGAGGCAGGTGGCCAGCTTCGGCTGCAAGGTGCGCGCTGACGGCAAGACGAACCAGATCATTCGCGTACGGGACCGGATAGCTTTCGTCGAAATCATTGATGCCCCAAATAAGCCGGCCTTCGGCATCGCGCCAGGTTCCGAAATTCTCCACATGCAAGTCGCCGACTGCCAAGACCCGCGGGGACTTGGCGAGGTCGGCGCAAATCTCCGGCCAGAGTTGCGCCCAACGGTAGTACGTGGCTCTAAAGAATAAGAAGAGCTCCGTCTTCATACGGAAATGTTTCAAACGCAGGTCTTTCCGTACGAGGTCGGTGCGATCAGCAAGCCAGTCTTCATAGCGGCGCGTGGCTTTGACTACGTTCATACCGCGGAAGATAGCCGGGCAAAAGGGACGAGTCAACCTGAACCTGGTTTTCGGACCTGCAATACGGGACATACCTGCTAGATCAGGCGAGGTCGCGTGGACGGAAGTTCAAGGAATCGCCGGGTATCAGAGAATTGAATAATCTGATCTCGACGATTCCGCTGCGAATCGCTGATTTCGAGTTACTGCTTGAAGAGCGCTGCGTTCTTCTCGATGAAATCCTTTTTGTCTTCGGGCACATCTTCGAGCGCGTGGATGGAGTCCGAGGTGCAGGCGGGAACGCAAGCGCCGCAGTCGATGCAGCCCTCAGGATCGACGTACATCTGGGTCGCAGCTTCGAAACCGGGCTCTTCCGTCTTGGGATGGATGCAGTCGGTCGGACAGACCTCGACACAGAGGGAGTCTTTGATGCAAGAATCGGTAATCACATAAGCCATGATGAATGAGTCTCCTGGAATGAGCAGTTCTGGCTCGCTCATGGTCAGTGTAGGAAGAGGAGTATTGGAGGGGCGGTGATCTGGGTCACAATCCGGTGTGCGCAAGGCGGAGTAACGTGCCACTAAAGCTGCGTGCCATGAACCGCAATCCTTATGATGAAGATCACGCAGAACTGTGACCGTCGTCACAGAAATCACTGGCTAAGTGGATATAAATAATCACAATTGAACTAGGCCTTCTAGTCATAGGATCGCCCGGCTCCACCCACAGAACCCCACAAGCCGTTACCCCAGACGGCGGGAGCCGGGCGTTAGGCTTCGAAAGAGGCTCTACCTCCCCTCTGTCCCCTCCTACTTCTTGGCTCCCTCGCCACCTGACGGTCCTGTGTGTCAGCTGACACAGGCGTTGTTCCTCGCCCACACAAAAGGAGACTCGAAAGCCAGTAAGTCATTGATTCTACATTGCGTTAAGGACTGGACCCCTGTCTGCTTTCTGTAATGACAGCCGTTGCAGAAAGGGCAGAGATGAACGAACTAGCGCAGTGGGCTCAGAATACGGCAAGTAAGCAGATTCTCTCAGTGCTGGCGTTGGCTACGGCGCTTCCTTGTTGGGCTCAGAACCTTGTTCCGGCGCCCACTCAACAGCGAGAGCGCACCGTATTAGTCAGCCTGGTCGACCGCAAGCTGGCAGTCGTCGACAACGGAGTAGTTGTGGCCACTTTTGAGGTGGCCGTCGGAGCCGATGTTAGCCCCAGCCCTACGGGTGAGTTCAAGATCGTCAGCCGCGTATCGAATCCCACCTACTATCACCGCGGAACCGTGATTCCAACCGGCAAGGACAATCCCGTTGGGACGCGTTGGCTCGGATTGAGCCTCAAGGGCTATGGCATCCATGGAACCAATGCTCCGCGGTCAATCGGCCGTGCCGCCTCCCATGGATGCATCCGGCTGCGCAACCGCGACATGGAGCGCCTCTTCACGATGCTGAAGGTGGGGGACGCAGTTCAGATTCACGGCGAGCGCGACGAACAGGTTGCACGAGTGTTCGGCAGCGACAAGCGAGAACCAGAGGTCGCGGTGGCCGAGAACACAACTCAAAACATCGATCAGCGCGAAGCGCGGCAATGCGCTGTTGGACTCGGGAACTAAGGAATCGAAGCGAACTCAGGAGGACATTATGCAAATGGCGATCACATTCTTAGCGGTTGTGGCAGGGATGGTCTTTTCATTGTCGGTGGCACTGTTAGCTGAGGAACTGATTTTTGGGCAAGTGTTCCGGCTGTTCTTTGCCCGGCAGGCGGCGACTGCAAAACCGGGGCAGAAGCGCTAGGACGCGCGAAGGAGAAAGAAAATGCTGGCCTTGAAGTATCTGCTGATGTGCGGTGGCTTCGGGATGATTCTCGTGGCTGTAGGGATTCTGGGCTATGACTGGTATGCAGAAACGTTGTACCGGAGAGCGCTCGCAACTCCGGGTGCGCATGTCCCGCCCATCCCCGAAAGACGATGGCGCACTTCTATTGCGCTGATCTTGCTGGCATGGGCACCGATCTTGCTGGCTTTCAGCATCGTGGTTGTGCCGACCGGGATGGGTGGAGTACGCGTGAGCCAGACCAGCGGAACGGTGGCCGGGACTTTGTATCCTGGCGTTCATATGGTGAAGCCGCTGCTGGAAGAAGTGGCACTGTTTGATACTCGCGATCAGGTGTTCACCACGGGTGTCGCGGAAGATGGCAAGATCGCAGCCGAAAACATCGGAGGGAAGCCACAACTGCTGAACGTGCAGTCAAGAGAAGGGCTGACACTCGGCCTGGCGATCACGG
>AP72_2010_repI_A100DRAFT_1000011_pt1 | contig 30641 bp, 21 predicted proteins | sample AmaPasrepliIA100_FD_9193 | JGI IMG/M metagenome (IMG submission 9193)
CTGAATCTAGCGATCTCTACTCTAGTTACTGCGGAGAGCCACCATTGGATTGATCGACGACGCCCGCCGCGCCGGCAGATACCCTGAAGCAAGCGCTACCAGCATAAGTGCCAGCGCCATTCCGAGATAACTGGGTAAATCCCAGGGAGAGGTCGCAAACAGCAGCGATGTAATAGCCCTGGCCACTACGATTGTCATCAGGGCTCCTAACAAGATCCCGGTCAGGGCCAATCGCAGCGTGTTACCCAGCACCTGGCGTTGCACCCGTCCGGCCGTCGCTCCTAGCGCCATCCGAACACCGATCTCAGATGTTTGCCTCGCCACTGAGTAAGAAATCACGCCATAGATCCCAAGTGTGGCAAGTACCAGGCCGAGTCCGGCGAATGCCGCCGCCAGAAGCATGAAGAATCGCCGCGGCGAGACGGCGCGATCGACAATGGTCCGGATAGGACGGAACTCTGAAGCCGGTTGATTCGGATTCAACTCGCGCAGCGCTCGAAGCAATGTCGGCACCAGCGAAGCAGGCGGCAAACTGCTCCGCACTACCAACTGCGCACGGGAAGGTCCCTGCTGCGTGCAGGGATAATAGACCTGCGCACCCAGGTTGCTCTCGACGCTTTCTTCGTGTACATCATCGACCACTCCGACAACACGATCTGGTTCATCGCCGCGCATCAAGATCTTGTTGATCGGGTCTTCGCCGGGCCAAAAGCGCCGGGCCATGGACTCGTTGATAATGATCACCCGCTCGCTCTTCGGACCATCGGCCCAGGTGAAGTCGCGTCCTTGCAATCCGATTCCCATGGCGTGAAGAAATCCGGGAGTGATGACGTAAACGAGCGGCTCCGGAAGTTCGCCGGGAGCAAATACTCTTCCCTTCGGCACCGGAGTGTCCCAGGAGCGATTCGGACCGAGAGGAAGATAATCCGAGATGCCGACAGCTTGCACGCCAGGCACCGCGCCTATACGCGCCACAACTTGCTGGAAAATGGCGGCGCGTTTCGCCACCATGGCCTCATAAGTGGGTGCGCTATCGTCGTATTCCACATTCATCGACGCAGCCTGTTCCGGGTGGAATCCCAGATCCACCTCGAGCACCTTCGCAAAGCTGCGCAGCAGCAGACCTGCAGTCACCAGCAACACACACGCCAGGGCAATCTCGGTCACGACCAGCACGCTCCGGACGCGCTCATGATGCCGCCCAAGCCCTGCGCCCGCGCCGGAATCCTTAAGCACCACCTGCAGATTGCCACCAGCGGCCCTGAGTCCCGGGAGCAGTCCAAAAATCAGCGCGGTGAAGATCGCGATCGACACCGTCCACAGCAATGCTTGTCCATCGATCCGCAGTGCGCTCAAGAGCGGCAGCGCCAGAGATCCCTGATGAGCCAGCCAGCGTATTACGGCGAGCGCCAACCCGAGTCCAACGATGGCTCCCGCACCGGATAACACGAGACTTTCCATCAGGAGTTGGCGGATGATGCGGCCTCGGCCTGCGCCAAGAGCTCCACGAACGGCAAACTCCTTCGCTCGCGCAGCGGCTCTAGCCATGAGCAGGTTCGAGAGATTCACGCCAGCAATCAGCAGGATCGCTCCCACCGCAAACCACAGAGCGATCAGCGAATGCCGTAACTTGCCAGTCACATAATCCTTGAGCGGGACGGGAACAAGATCGCCCTTATAGCGGCCCAGGCTCTGCGGATACTTCACGTTGAAATACATGTTTGGGGCTACGCGATTGGCATCATCGAGCGCCTGTGCGATCGTCACGCCGGGCTTCATCCGTGCGATCAGCGTAACGATGTTTCCCCACATCCGTTCTTTTTCCAGGTTGAGAGGGACAAACAGGTCAACCTTCGCGCCCGGTGAAAAGACGGCGCCATAATCGAAATCATCCGGTAGGACTCCCACCACGGTCACTGGCGCCCCATTCAGCTCGATTGCTTTTCCTACGATTCCGGGGTCGGAGCGGAATTGCCGCCTCCAATAAGCGTTGGCGAGTAGCGCGACCGGCCCTCCTGTCGAATTTGGTGTTACCGCTCCCGACCGCGTTTCTTCCTCAGTGAACAAACGTCCCAGCGTGGGACGCACTCCGAGTACCTGAAAGAAGTTTCCGATCACTTCGATCCCTGTCGCGGGCACGGGCTCGCCCATTCCGGTCAGGCGGAAATTTTCCGGTGTCGTAAAGGCCTCATATCCGGTCACACCCTGGTACACGCGACTCTGGTCGCGAAATTCCTCGTAAGCGTCAGCGGAATATGTAGCGCACGACCATCCGCACGACGAGGGGGGCGGCGCAATCCATACCAGTTCGTTCGAGTGCGGAAATGGCAGAGGCCGCAGGAGCAGCGTGTTCACGACGCTGAACACCGCGACATTGGCTCCGATTGCTAATGCCAGAATCAGCACGGAAACGACGGCGAATCCAGGGTCGCGCGCCAGTGTGCGAAAGGTGTAGCGAACATCATGCAACAGGTCAGACCCGTAATCGGAGAGCCGGCGGCTGCCTACAGTGTGGGATTTCATGTGAGGCCCCATAAGAGATTATTTCTTTGGAAAGTTCGGATCGTTCTTGATCTCACGAATCTGCTGGATATGTCGTTCCGCATGCGTGGAAATTTCCAGCATCCACTGCCAGCAATCGATGACTTGTCCGTACTCTCCAAAGCTGTGAGCGCGCATATCGTCGTTCGTGGTCTTGATGTAGTCGATCATCGTCGCACGCAGCGCCTGAAACTTGCCCAGTGCTTCGCCCATATCTTTGTAAGTCTCGACCTTCTCATGTCCGCCGCCCGTCTTGGTATGTACCACGCGATCGATCCCGTACCACATAATGTCAGCATCGGTAGCGACCGATTTTTTATCCTTCATGTCGGGTGCCGCCTTGAGCGCTTTCTGGATATCGCGCCAATAGTCCGGCTCGGCTACAGCCAGATGCGAAACGACTTCCCGGATGGTCCATCGATCCGGCGAAGCCCTGTATTCCAGCTGCGCCGGAGACAACCCGCGGACCTGCTCGGCGACTTCTTGCGTGGTCATCTCGAAATGCACCAGCAGATGCTCGCGATCCCCATTGCTCATCGGCGGAGCGGCAAAGATCGGCGCGGCAAACAAAGACAGGGCCAGTATCAAAATCACCGGCAGAAGAATTCGCAGAGTGTTCCTTCGAGTCGTATTCATAGAAGTGAGCATGGCAGTGCGGTCGTCTCCCAATCGACACTACTTGGACGACGGGAGAGACATTAGGTCATCACCAGGGATGTAGGAAACGAGTTCAAGGATCTTTGAGAACCCTGAGCGGGGATTGTTCTTTACCCCAAGCATAACGAACAACCGCAGTCGAAGGATCCCTGCCCTATTGCCGACAACTGACCAATTGAATTTGGATTACCTGCAACCGTCCAGTCCGAGGTGAGTCATTCGCGGCGCAAGGCGGTCATAGGATCGATCCTCAAGGCCTGGCGGGCCGGGATGTAACACGCCAGGATCGCCACTGCCTCCAGTAACAAAGCAACCGCAATCAGTGTTGCGGGATCGGTAGGCTTCACTTCGAAGAGCAGGCTGACCATCAGGCGTGTAAGCGCCAGCGCGCCGGCTAGCCCGAGCACAATGCCCACCAGCCCGAGCTTCACTCCATCCTTCATGACCAACCGCAGTACATCGCGATGTTGCGCGCCCAAAGCTATGTAGACACCAATCTCGTGGGTGCGTTGATTGACGCGATAAGCAACCATCCCGTAAATGCCTACTCCAGCCAGCGCCACCGCCAGTACGGCAAAGCTTCCCAGCAACAACACATTGAAGCGCTCCTGCGCTACCGACACCGCTAACAGATCGTCCATCGATTGAATGCTGCTTAGCGGAATCTGGCCGTCCATGCTCCAGACCTGTTTCTTCACGTCTTCTACCAGAGCCGCTGCCGGAACCCGCGTCCGAATCACCAGTGTCATAAATTTCCGCCACGCCTCGTCATTCTGGCTGAACGGAGTATAGATGGCAGGATCCACGGGCTGGTTCAGCCCGGAATGCTTTACATCTGCCGTAACGCCGATGATCGTCATCCAGTCGTTGGGGTCGTCGGCTCGAGCCCAGTTAATACGGCTTCCAATCGGGTTGTGGCCAGGAAGAAGTTGCCGCACGAACATTTCGTTAACCATCGCCACTCGCGGTTGTCCCGCGCGGTCCATCTCGCTGAAGTCGCGTCCGGCGCGAATGGGAATCTGCATGACGCCGTAGTAATCGCCCATCACCGATAGCACCTGCACCAATGGCTCGGATCCCATTGCCGGCGTCGGCTGCCCTTCGACCACCAGGCGATGGCCTACAAAATTCCCGGCCAACGGAAGGTCGCTGATCATTGCAGCCTCGACCCCGGGGAAAGCGTTAATCCGCGCGAGCAACTCACGGCGGAAATTCGTTTGCATGGGAATCTTCGGATAGCGGGTTCCCGGCAGCTGCAGGTACATAGTGATGACGTTCGCCGGATTGAAGCCCGGATCGACAGATCGTAGACGCAGAAAACCTTTGATCAGCAATCCCGCACCCGCCAGCAGAATGAGCGCCAGGGCGAGCTCCGCAGTCACCAGGAAACTACGCAGTGGACTGCGTGAAACTCCCGTCGCGGTGGTGCGTGCGTTTTCCCTCAATGCTTCCGCGATGTCGCCGCGAGACGCGGACCATGCTGGCAGAAGACCGAATAGCAGCCCTGTTAGCAGCGAGATGGCGAATACGAACAGGAAGACGCGCGCATCCATCGGAATTACATCCAGGAGACGCAATTCCTCCGGTTTCAATGCCAGCAACAACGTCGTCCCTGCCTTAGCAACTATCAGTCCTGCAACTCCGCCCAGCAGCGCTAACAAGGTGCTCTCTGTGAGCCTTTGACGAATCAGCCGGCTATTGCGTGCGCCCAGCGAGGCGCGAATCGTCAGCTCGCGCTGACGTGCGACGGCACGGGCCATCAACAGCATCGCGAAATTCGCACAGGCAATCAGCAGCACTAACCCAACCGCTCCGAAGAGAATCAATAGCGCCGGGCGGACATTCCCCACCAGCCACTCCTGCAGAGGCATCAGCATGGTACCGCGCTCTCGCTCAGTGTCGGGAAACGCCTCGGCAAGCCGGTGGTCCGCCTCTGCGATCTCTGATTGCGCCTGCGCCAGTGTAGCGCCCGGCTTCAGCCGCCAGTAGGTGTGCATGAAATGCACGCCGCGCTCGGGAGCCGCCTCGGGATATCCCGCCCACAACGAAACGAAGACATCTGCGAGCTCCCTCGGTAAAGCGAAATTTCTTGGCATCACACCGATCACTGTGTACGTCTTGTCGCTCAGCCGGATCGCTCTTCCCAATACATGAGGGTCGGCAGCCAGGAAATCCCGCCAGAACGGATAGCTCAGCACGACATTCTGAGGGCCGCCTTTCACGTCTTCATCGGCAGAAATCCAACGGCCTAACATCGGCTGGACGCCGAGTGTCGCGAGCAGGCCACCATCAACCCATGCGGCATGCACGCGCAGTGGTTCGCCATTGCCCGTGAAGTCCATAGGAGAGATGTTGACTCCACCGCTGCTGGCGAACGAGTATGTCTGACTCTGCACGTCTTTAAGGTTCGCCAGCGATTCGTTTTGCCGGGCAGCCAGCAACTCTTGCGGATTGGGGTATGGGAGCGGATTCAGCAGAACCGTATTGACCACGCTGAAGATCGCCGTGTTGGCTCCGATCCCGAGTGCTAGTGTCAGCACCGCGCAAGCGGTAAATGCGGGCGAGTGAAGCAGGGTGCGGGCGGAGTAATGCAAGTCTTGGGCTAGCGACTCAACAAAACTGACGCCGCGAGCCTCGCGACATTCATTTTTGACCTGATCGAGTCCGCCAAATTCCAGCCGGGCGCGACGCAGTGCCTCGGCTTCGCTCATGCCCGCCTTCACATACTTGTCAGCTTGTCGCTCGAGGTGGAAACGCAACTCGTCCTCGAGTTCGTTCTCTGCGGCGGGGTGCCGCATCACGCTACGCAGCCGGAAAAGCAAGTCGTGTAGAAACACGCGACCTCCTAGGCAGTTTCGAGGATCTGGCTCACTGCTGCCGTCAGCTTCTGCCACGCGTCCTGCTCGATCTCAAGTTCGCGCCGACCCGCTTTGGTGAGCTCGTAGAACTTTGCTTTGCGATTGTTCTCTGACGTCCCCCAGCGGGCTTTGATCAGGCCGCGGCGCTCCAGGCGATGCAGCGCGGGATAGAGTGAGCCCTGCTGCACTCGCAAGACGTCGCTGGAGATCTGCTGGATACGTTCTGAAACAGCCCAGCCGTGGAGCGGCTCAAGCGATAAAGTGCGGAGGATAAGCAGGTCCAGCGTGCCCTGCGGAAGATCAATGGATCGAGATGGCATTCGCGTTCCCCTATTCCTTCTACAAGAAGCTACACCAACTGTTGTAGAAGCGCAAGAGGAAGAAAGTTGAGCTGGCATAAAAAGGTGCTTCTTTGCACAAGTCCCCAGAACCAGTAGGGTGTGAGTCGTCGGAGTCGAAGCGCTGAAATCGTTGTTCATCTACGGACAATGGAATTCGAGTTTGGACACACAGTCGTGAGGACCATCTGCTGCCCAAGGCGATATCCTAATGCGGAGCAATAGCTTACGCTGAGTCCACGTTGGTCGGACGCGTGCAGCATTTCATTGATCGTCGAGCGTACATCGCGTGCCGTGCAGCAACGCCGATCCTCCTGCTGCATCGAGAAATGCGATTGAGGAAAGTGAGCCACCAATGACCGGTCTGGTTCAAGATCTCCCTTATGCAGTGCGGAGCTTACGCAACCATCCAACTTTTGCTGCAGTAGCGATTCTTACGATTGCCATCGGTATCGGGGCGAATACGACGATTTTCAGTTGGCTGCGATCGCTGGTGCTGAATCCTTTTCCGGCAGCTGCGGAACCAGAAAGGATCGTCGCGATCGAGAATAGCGCGCCGGACGGTGAACCAATTACCACTTCGTATCTCGACTTCCGGGACTTCCGCGATAACCTGCGGCTGGTTCAGTCGGTAACCGCGTATCGAGGTTATCTATTCTCGGTGGGTGAAGCGCCCAATGTGGAGCGCGCGTGGGGAGAAATGGCTTCCGGTGGTGTGTTTGAGATGTTTGGTATCAAGCCCGAGGCTGGGCGGTTTTTCTCTCGCGAAGAGCAACATGATGCGCAGAACGCCCATGCCCTCGTCGTCATCAGCCACGGGTACTGGAAGTCGCATTATGGCTTGAATCCGTCAGCCGTCGGAAGCATGCTGCGAATCAATCAAACGCCATTGACCATCGTCGGCGTTGCTCCACAGGGCTTTCATGGCACGCGTGCGGGCCTGGAATACAGTTTCTGGATTCCGATCACTATGTACGGCCAGATGACGCACACCGGCACATGGATGTTGAAGGACCGCAATACGCGCAATTTCATGCTGTTGGCCCGCTTGGCGCCCGGTGTGAGCATCAATCAAGCGCGCGGAGAAGTCCAGGCTCTGGCGAACCGTATGGCGGAAGAGTCTGCGGACTCCAACCTGGGCATTGGGGCGACTGTGCTTCCCGTGTGGCAATCGCATTTCCGCACGGAGGCGATGCTTCTAACTCCTGTGACTATCCTTATGGGAGTGGGGTGCGTGGTTCTTTTGATCGTGTGTGCGAATCTCGCCAATCTGCTTCTAGCGAGGGCTACGGGTCGGCAGCAGGAGTTCAGCGTACGCCTGGCGCTAGGGGCAAAGCCTAGACGCTTGATGGCCCAGCTCCTGACGGAGACGTTGCTGATGGCCATTGTGGGTGCGATTGGTGGGCTGGCGTTAGCCAGTTGGCTGGGGGGAGCGCTAAGTTGGCTGCTGCCGGCTGTGTCCCGACCCGTGATGCTGGATCCGCCCCTGGACGGTCAAGTATTCACGTTCACCGCAGTCCTTGCCCTTGTTGTGACGACTCTTGCCGGACTCATGCCTGCGGTACACTCATCACGGGCCAACGTGAATGATGCCCTGAAACAGGGTGGGCGCAGTGGAAGCTCGGGTCTCCAAGCTCATCGCCTGCGCGGTGTGATGGTGATCTCAGAAGTAGCCCTGGCGGTTGTGGCCTTGGTCGGCGCGACATTGTTCCTGAAGAGTTTCGAGCGTTGTCGCGCAATTGATCCTGGTTTTTCACCGGACGGAGTGGCGCTAGCGCAATTCGACTTTTCCACCTCGGGCTATGACGCCCAACAGACGGATACATTCTGCCGGCGATTGCACGACCGACTTGAGCAACTCCCAGGGATGACCGAAGCCAGCTACGACGATTCGGTGCCGCTGGGCTTCCACGGAGGCAACTGGGAAACCCTCGAGGTGGAAGGATACGTTCCTCGACCCAACGAGAACATGAAGATCTATCGCGATCTTGTCTCACCAGGCTTTTTCGACTCGATGAAGATTCCCCTGGTGGGAGGCCGCGACTTCGATTGGCATGACGATCGGACGACGCAGAAAGTCATGATCGTGAATCAGGAGTTTGCCCGTCGCTTCTTATCAAATCGGAACCCAATCGGCCACAGAGTACACGGATGGGGAGAGTGGTTCACGATCGTTGGGGTCGCGCGAGACAGCAAATATCATCGGGTGACGGAGAATCCGCAACCGTATTTTTATATTCCGATCCGGCAGATTTTTCGACCGGAATATGGCTTGACCTTTCATCTGCGCACCTCTGGTTCTATCAGCGAAGCGATGGTGGCGCTCCGCCGGGAGGCGTCAGCGATCGATCCGGCTATCACGATTTTCGACGCTGAGCCGATGACCGAGTACATCTCAGCCTCCCTATTCGGAGCAAAGATCACGGCAGATCTGCTGTGCCTGCTTAGCGGTATTGGGCTGCTGCTGGCGGTAATGGGTCTATACGGCGTGATGGCCTATTCGGTGGCACAACGCACCCGCGAATTCGGTGTGCGCGTGGCGATCGGGGCTCGGCAGACGGATATCCTCAGGCTGATCCTGAGTGAAAGTGCCACATTGGCTCTCATCGGGACGGTTGCGGGGCTGATTCTAGCAGCCGTGTCTACGCGAATGGTTGCCAGTCAAATTTACAGTGTGAGCCCCTTGGACCCTCTCACGTTTGGCGGGGTGGGATTAGCACTGATGGCAATCGCTTTTCTGGCGAGCTATGTTCCCGCGTACCGAGCCGCGAAGGTTGATCCCATGGTCGCACTTCGGTACGAATAGACTCGCGCCCAGATTATCGCGAGCGGCGCACTCAGTTATTGCGCGCTGGCACTTTGCTCCCGAAAAAATTGTCGATCTCTTCGTGAACCGGAATTGGGCATTCCATGAAGGTGAAATGTCCGCAGTCTCTGAGCGTCACCAGGCGGGCATTCGGAATCGCCTGCGCGATATGTTCCGCTGATGAGGCGGGGATGAATTCGTGGTCGCCGGAAAGGACTAGCGTCGGAACTTTCAGTGCTTTGATTTTGGGAAGCAAATCGAAATTTGGGTTCGCCCATGTGTCCTGCATCAGTCGATCTTCGACTGCCCGTGCTTTGAGGACGCCTTCCTTATTAAAGTTCGCATGCATTCTTGTAATCAGCTTCTCGTAGTCCTCTTGCCGCGCCAGCCCGGATTTGAAGTGAATGCGGTAGTACGCGGTGACAGCCTCTGGGTCTCCTTCTTTGTAACCAGCAGTTTCGGTGATCGCCTTCTTTTGCGCGACGGCGTCCGGTCGTTTCTCGAGCCATTCCTTCCTTAATTCAAGGTAGTCGTCTCTCGACGCCGGTGCGGAATTCATGATGATCAAATGGGATATTCGCTCCGGATACTGGAGGGCATACTGGAGAGCGAGCACGGTACCCCACGAGTGCCCGAGGAGTGTTACGGAATCGAGGTGGAAATACTGCCTAACCTTTTCGATGTCCGCGATATCAGAAGCGAAGGTCACGTCTTCGGGCCGCACGCGGTCGGCGGACTTACCACGTCCGCGCTGATCGTAGTAGATGAGGTGGTAGGAATCGGCGAGGCGATCCATCTCGGGGAGCATGTAACTCTGATCAAAATCGGGGCCACCGTGCAGGATGATGATCACCGGGCCCTTTCCTACTTCACGCGCATACAGGTCCGAGCCGCCGACGGGAACGCGGCTGACGCGAATTGCGGCATCTTGCTGCCCATAGACGAGTGCGCTGCCGATGCAGATAGCTGCGACTAATATCGGGGTCAGGCAGAACTGACTCTTTTTCATTGCGTCAACCTACATCAAGGATCTGCGGAGAGCAATCAAAAGCAGGCATCAGGGGACGATGACTGCGGCGCCATCGATGGCGTCGTCCTTGACTGCGAGGAGTGCTTCGTTCGCCTGGTCGAGCGGGAAAACGGTTACCTTCGGCCGCAAGCCAATCTTTGCGGCAAGCGCGAGGAAGTCGCGGGCATCGCTGCGTGTAAGGTTCGCCACGCTTCGCAACTGGCGCTCTCCCCATAGCAGGCTGTCATAATCGAATTGCGGAATGCGGTCGAGATGAATGGCATTGATCGCGACTACACCACCCTTGCGCAGGCTCGAGAGCGCCGCGATCACAACGTCACCGCTTGGGGCGAAGGTGATGGCGCGATCCAGCTCGACGGGAGGCTTATCGGTCTCAGCTCCAACCCATTTTGCGCCCATAGATTCCGCCAGTTCGCGATGAGATTTCCCGCGAGTGGAAACGTAAACCTCACAATTCCACGATTGCAGAACCGCGATGGCGAGATGGGCCGAGGCGCCAAAACCGAAAAGGCCAACTTTGTCTCCGGGTTCGACACTGGCGACGCGCAGGCTGCGAAATCCAATGATGCCAGCACAGAGAAGGGGCGCGGCATGCAGATCGTCGAGGGCATCGGGAAGTGGAAAAACGAAGTCGCTGCGCGCGAAGGCGTATTCGGCATAGCCACCTGCGACGGTGTAACCGGTGAAGGTGGGAGCATCGCAAAGATTTTCAAGGCCTCGCTGGCAGTAGGAGCAGCTGCCGTCGGTCCCTCCGAGCCATGAAACACCGACGCGCGTACCCATAGGGATGTCGGGCCTGGCTCCGTCGATCACTTCTCCGACTATCTGGTGACCCGGGATTAACCGCAATTGCTTGGCCGGCAGTTCACCTTCCACGATGTGAAGGTCGGTCCGGCATACACCGCAGGCGCGGACCCGGAGCAGCACGTGTCCGGAACGCAGGCGGGGGTCGGCAACATCCACAATCTGAAGAGGGCTCTCTGTGATGGAAGCGGGCGAAGTAAGAATGGCGGCTTTCATTTTGGGGGGACTTCTGGATCAATGATGCCAGAGGCTGAAGCACGGTGCTATGACTGGCGGTATGCAAACCGGCCAGCTCCATGAAGAAAACTTCAACAGCGAGATAGGATCCAAAAGCGGAGACGGAATGCCTCCGCGATAGCCGGCGAGGGTGACCGGCGATACTCTCCTGGGAGGCGTTCACGCTCGTTGTTTCGCTGCGATTTGTCTTGACTTTCGCCATAATCGAAAGTAATAGTTTTAACTCGTAATAATACGAAAGCCAAGTGGGAGGGTGCTATGCGTGTCTGCCGCGGTTGGGTTGCGTCCTTATTATGGTGCGCCTGCATTCTGGCTGTGACCGGTGTAGCTGCGTTCGGTCAGGCCAGCTACACGGCCCAGGTGCGAGGGGTCATAAAGGACCAGAGCGGTGCAATGGTGACGAATGCAACGATCACCATCACCAACGACGCTACGGGGATTACGACAACCGCCCACAGTGATGCGAATGGTCTCTACATTCTCACTGGGCTACGGCCGGCGGTGTACACGATCCGAGCAGATCGAGAGGGCTTCCGCGCAGCGGAGCAGAAGAATGTTGTACTGCAAGTCGATCAGCAGACCACGATCGATTTTGAGCTACATCCGTTGGGAGTGATCACGACGGTAGAGGTGACCGAGGCGGCGCCGTTGCTGGATACGGAGAGCGCGGCGATCGGCACGGATGTAACGAATGAATATGTGCGTGACATTCCGCTCTACAACCGGAGTATGTTCGGGTTGGTGTTCCTCGCGGGCGGAGTAACGGAAACCTCCGGATCGGGGATCAACGACAACTATCCTTCCGGCACGAATTTCGTTTCCAATGGCCAGCGCAATGCGACGGCCGATGTCACCCTGGATGGAAGCCCACTGGCCGCCCCGGAACAGGGCGAAGGCGGGAACTCAAACGTTTACTACCAACCGTCAGTCGAGATCGTGCAGGAATTCAAGGTTCAGAACAACAGTTTCTCCGCCGAGTACGGCAACAATGGCGGGACCATCGTGAATATGGTGTTGAAGCAAGGCTCCAACAAGTTCCATGGCAGCGGATGGTGGTATGGACAGCGGTCAGCGACGGACGCGCGCGACTACTTCAATTCAGGACCGAGGCCCGATCACCTGCGCGATCAATATGGTTTCGCAGTGGGTGGTCCGATCATTCACAACAAGACCTTTTTCTTTGCGGATTTTGAGAAAAGCCGCACACAGGACCCCGTCAATCTCGAGGGAGTAGTGCCGACGGACGCGGAGCGCGCGGGCGACTTCTCGCAGAGCGGAAACGATATCTACGATCCTTACACGTGCACGTTCGTGAACCCCGGAGATACATCGTGCACGCGCACGCAATACGCTGGAAACGTGATTCCAACGGATCAGATCAATCCGATCGGGCAAAACATTATCAACCTGTATCCACATCCGACCGATCCTAATGCCGCTCCGGGTGACGTCAATTGGCGCGCTGTCACGTTAAGCCATGCGCCGGGATGGCAGTTCGATGTGAAGATTGATCATCAGCTCAATGACAAGCATAGGTTAGGCGGGCGCTACAGCCGGCATCACGATACATTCACGGTTCCGACAATCATCGGAAGCGACCAGGGCGACGGCGTAATCTACGAGACCACTGTGCAAAATGGCAGCCTGGAATACAACTGGTCTGTCAAGCCAACCGCGTTGTGGACTAATCGTTTTTCAGTGGATCGTGTCGTTGCGCCCGGAATCAGCAACAACTATCCGACTTTGAGCGATCTTGGGCTGCCGGCGGACCTCGCCGGTAACGGACTAACTAGAGCACCCAGCATCAATGTGGATGACGGCTTTTTGTCGATCTACACGCAGTGCTGCGTAGACACCCATTTTGCACACAGCCTTTACAGTTACTCTTCGGCACTGCAATGGGCACTAGGCCGCCATTCGGTAAAATTTGGATTCCAGCAGCGTTTGTTCTTCAACAATTTCTGGCAGCCGAACTATCCGACAGGGACCCTCAACTTCTCTCGTGACGTTACCGCCTCGCAGCCGAATAACGGACTGGGAGATGAGGGTCAAGGAAATCCTTTTGCCACGATTCTGACGGGCTTCCCCTACAGCGGCCAAGTCAATATTGTTCCTGCGCTCGCCGACAAGTCGAAGGAAACGGGATTCTACGTGCAGGATGACTGGAAGGTTACATCCAAGCTGACCCTGAATCTTGGATTGCGATACGAGTGGAGTACACCGTACAGCGAACGCTTCAATCGCCTGCAATTCAACGATTTCACCGGTGACACAGGAATCAACATGGGAGCCGCGCGGAACCAGGATCCGAACAATCAGGAGCTTGATCTGGGCCAGATCGGCGAGGTCATGGGCACGACCGTCTTCCCGACGTCGAGTAAGCGAAATTCGACTGTAGATCGAAACAACTTCGCGCCACGCCTGGGTTTCGCGTATCAGTTAGCCACAAATACGGTGATTCGCGGTGGTGCGGGTGTGTTTTATGGAAGTAACGTCGCGACCAACTTCCAGTATGCCGGTCCTGCATTTCAGAAATCTGCAAACATATATTTCACGAAGAACAATTTCCTGACTCAAAATGCCACGCTTGATGAACCGTTCCCCAACCCCTTAGCACCGCCGCAGGATACGAAATACGGGAAGTTGGCGCAGTGGGGCTTTGGAAACGCAAGCGACCTCGATACTGGCACAGCAAGGAATGCTGAGATCTATCAATGGAACGTTGGCATACAACACCTGCTCCCGGGTCAAATCGTCCTCGGAGTGGATTATTCGGCCAGCCGCAGTACTCACCTGCCGTGGGCCGGGGGAGGAGGGATCAACACGCGGGACCGGAACTTCCTGTCGTCTGCAGTTCGGCGAACGTTGGTAGACACGCTGAATCCGACGCACGACACAGGGGACAATGCCGTCTCGGATTATCTGAACAATCCGGTCACGAATGTTTTTCAGTGTTTCTTTGCGACTGTGGCTTCCCCCGCATCGTATTGCCCGTCCACTCCAACCTTCGACACGGCAGACGTGACAGATTCCATCTATCTGGATGATGTGATTCCGCAGTTGAATTTGCTTCGGCCCTATCCACAGTTTGATGGATCGTTCGAGGGCCTGCCGAAGTTGATCGCGACTTCTTTCTACAACTCATTGCAGATCCGATTCCAAAAGCGCGCGAGTCACTACATCAGTTTTGAAGGCAACTACACACTCTCGCGGTGGCGCGAAGATTCCTCCTCTGGACGAAATGCATGGGTAGGCAATCTTTGGATGGACAACGTACAAGAGTTGGACAACCTGAAGGCCGAATACGGAATTGCGGCGAACGATTCAACGCATCGCCTGACGACTGCGTTCATCCTGGACTTACCCATCGGACGGTCTCGCTGGATTGGGAGAGACATGAACAAGGTGCTCGACGGAATTGTCGGCGGGTGGTCCTTATATAGCTTCCTCACCCTGCAGTCAGGCCAACCGCTAGCGCTGGCCATGTCAAGTCCGAGATTGGCGGACGGAAATCAGCGGCCAGATGTCACCTGCTCGCAACTGACCACGGGAGTCGGCTATCGAGACGCGGCGCGGACTGGAGTGCCGTTCCTCAATTCCGATTGCCTTGCGGATCCGGGTGACAACATTCCCGGCAACGCACCTCGGTATTTCTCGACATTGCGTGGCGATGGAATCCGTAACATCGACATGTCACTTTCGAAAGAGTTCAAGATCAAAGAGGACAAGCAATTGCAAGTTCGCGGGGAGATGTTTAACGTTGCCAATCACCAGCGTTTCGCCTTCCCTGACGGCGGATTTGGAAGCGACACGTTTGGCACGGTGACGTCCACAACCGGGAACTTCCGCAAGATGCAGTTTGGAGCGCGGTTCCAGTTCTAGTTAGAGTCAAAATCGCCACCCTCTCGCGAAAACGCGAGAAGGGTGGGGCACCCGCTTTAGCGCTTCACTGGTTTGAAAGCCATTCACGCGTGAATGGCTCCCTGCCAGGAACCCACTTCTACCCTCTGTTGCGCTGTCGAGGAACAACACATGCAACGGCGATCCTTCCTGAAAGCCAGTGGTGCGCTTACGCTGGGGGCGGGGATTGGGCCCGCGGCGTTAGTCGCGAAAATTCCTCCGCACAATTTCGATAAATATGACTTCGGCGGCGGGCCTCCGGTTGCGGATCGGCTGTATCAAGGCCCCTTTTCCGCCGATGACTACCCGAGTTGGCAGGTAGTGATGGCGCTCACCGCTTCGCGCGAGGTTGTGCCTAACTATGGGATGGGACTGATCACTTATGTCTGTGACGAAGTCGGTCCGGCTCGCAAGGATGAGGAGACGTTGGCACAGTCGATCGAAAACCTTGCCAAGCTGCCGATTGGGACGAAGCTCTATATCCGCGTGAATTGGAAAGATGTGCAGCGACAGCCGGGACGCCTGGATCCTTGCGAGCATTGGAAGCTTACGTTCGAGCTGGCTCGCCAATATCACAAGGGCGTCGGATTGCGCGTGATGATGAGCAATCCGGACATCCCGGACTCTCCACTGCCGGAATTTTTGCGCGACAAGATTCCGATGGTCAAACTCGGCGATTGGCTCAACCGCACGCGGTATGAACCGCGCTATGACGATCGAAAATTTCAGGCGGCCTGGCGCGAATTGGTGGATCTTCTGGCGGATGCTTACGACGGACATCCGGACGTGGAGTATGCCGACACGTTTATGTATGGATTCTGGGGCGAGGGGCACACCTGGCCGCTGGAGACGAATCCGTTTCCGGATGCAGTGACTGCGGAGAATACCTTCGTCGATATGTTTCAGTACCAGGCGGAGCGTTGGAAGAAGACTCCGATGGCGACCAATACGCAGCCGGACTTCAGCAAGGTCGGCAACTCGGAACTGCTGGAACGGACGGTGCGCAGCTGTAATTGGCTGCGCACTGACACCATTTTCATTGAAAACGAGCAGATCGAGGAGTTGAGCAATCGGCCGCCGTGGACGGGAGTGACGGTGGAAGTTGGGATGTCGGACGGTTCCCCAAAGAGTTTGAGGGTGGATGAAGGCGTGACTTACACCGATAACGTTGTGCAGCACGTGCGCGACGTGGGCGCCTGTTACTTTTCTTTGTGGAATTGGCATCGAATTCAGGCGGATCGGATTCTCAACTACTACCACCAATATCCAGAGGCGATTGACGGGCTGGCGAGGCAGATTGGGTATCGTGTGCGGCCGTCATGGGTATGGACCTATGAAGAGGGCGGGCATCCCGGACTGATTATCGGCTTCGTCAACGACGGGATTTCGAGTGTACCCGGAGTGCTCCGGGTCTCGGTTTTCAGTGAGGATGGGAAAGTGAATGTCAGCGGGTGCCTGGATGCGGGATATCCCTTGACGGGGAAAGTGAGACAGGCAAAGTTCGCGCTGCCCAAGGGAACCAAGTGGAAAGGGTTGCGGCTCAAGGCGGAGATCGAAGTGAAGGGACAGCGACATCCAGTTCGGTGGGCCTGTCGCCAGAAACTCAATGAAGACGGAAGCCTGACTTTGCGGCAGACGATCGGATTGGGAGGGGACGACACGACGGACGGAGTTACGGGTTAACCGGAGGAGATCAAGGAACCACGATGAAACGCAATCTTTCATTTTTCGTGTTGTTGATTCTAGCGGCCGGTCTTGCGGCGGCTCCGAGTCCGGAGAAGCAGGACTGGACGAATTACGTCCGTATCGGCGCTTATGGATTGAAGGGCGGCGACGCGGCAGAAATCGTACGAAAGGCGCAGGAGAGCAACGTCGCAGGAATTGAGGTCGATAACGACATTCCTGGGCGGTACGAGAGCTTCTTAAATCCAGAAGCGAAGCTGAAGGCTATTCACGATGTGGCTGATGCGGCGCACAAGGTTGGCAACCACGCCTTTGTTTACATTGCGGGCACGGAATGCATCACCGCGCATGGAGATAAAGTCGCTCACACCATGGCGAAGGATCATCCGGACTGGCTGCAGCGGAAGATCACCGGGGAGCCTGCGATTTTCGGAGGCGGCACAGCATTCTGGATCCGCGAGGGCGACGAAGACGTGTGGATCAGTCCCTATGCAACGGAGTGGCGCAAGGTCTACATGGAGCGCGTGCGGCAGATCGCGGGAACCGGGATTGACGGAATCTATATCGATATTCCGTATTGGATGACGCACTTTGAGGGCTGGGAGAATACATGGGCCAGTTTCGACGATTATACGGTCGCGGCATTTAAGCAGAAGACTGGATTGGACGCGAAACACGACGTGAAACTCGGGGATTTTTCGGACGCCGGATTTCAAAAGTGGGTGGAGTTTCGGATTCAGACGTTCACTGATTTTCTGGCGGAGATTGATCACACGGCGAAGAGTATGAATCCATTGATCAAAACGATTCCAGAGATTTACCCGGGGATTGAGGAAGAGGCTGCGCGGGTTGGGGCGGACGTTTACAGTCTATACCCCGTGGTGGATGCGATTGCGCATGAGTACGAATTTGGCAATGGCGACCACATGGCTTCGGGGCGGACACCGTTGGACTGGTTCCGGTACCAGGTAGGGATGCATTCGTTCCGGGCGTTCGCACAGGGGAAGGCGACTTGGATTCTGAATTATTCGTGGGATGGCGACAAAGTTGTGGACAAACGCGAAGCCATGATGAATCTGGCGATGTCGCAAATCATGGCGGGCGCGAATTTCTGGGATGCTCCAGGCCATTCGATGGCGGGATCGAATGATTTGCCAACGCGGAAGAAGATTTTTGATTGGATCGCGGCACACGAAAAGACGTTTTACCTGCCTCGAAGTCCGATCGATCCGGTTGGCGTTTACTTTTCTCCGGACACCAGGAACCTGTATGCGGAGGAATTCCTTACTTCGTATCGGGGGATTCTGATTCTGCTGATGCAAAAACACCTTGAATTCCAGATTGTGACTCCGCGGACGCTGGCTGAATTCAGGGGCAAGACGCTGGTCTTGCCGGATGTCCGCGTACTGAACGAGAGCGAGCAAAAGCAACTTAAGGATCTGGTGGGCGCTGGAAAGAAGCTTGTTATTACGGGAACGGATGTGACCGAGTTGGGGGACAACTCGAATGTAGTGCGAATCAAGGAGTGTCCGGGGAAAGCCTACAACGCCGCCATTGAGAAGGACTTCGAACACAGCTCACTGGATTCTCCTGGCGATTTCATCCAGAGTCTGCAGGGTGCGGAGGCGGTGCGGATTCAAGCATCCCCCCAGATCGCGACTTCGATTGCGCGTACAACCGACGGGCACATCAATTGTTTCTTTGCAAATTTCGCCGGCTTGGTCGCAAAGAAGAATCCAATACAGACGCCTCAGGAGGGAATCGAGGTGTCGGTGGCGTCGAAGACGGACGGTAAGGGATTTTTGCTGCCGTTCATGGGACAGGTTCAGACTGTGAAAGGGGAGCGGCAGGGAGAGATGGTCCGCTTCAAATTACCTACCGTTACTCGCGGTGCGGTGTTCTGGTTCGAACCCTGAGGATTCCTTTTCTGGATGGGAGCGGTGGCAAGATGCCGCCTCGACAGCCGGGCAGGTGACCGGCGTTACGCTTGTTGTTGCCACGCTTTGGATCTGGAGACTGCTTCCTCCCAGCGATTGCGCAGGGCTTGCGCCTGGGACGATGACATTTTGGGCTCGAAACGACGGGCCTTCCCTGCTGCCAGCGAATCGAGGGGAGACGGCCAGAAATTCACTGCAAGGCCTGCGAGGTACGCCGCACCCAGAGCCGTTGTTTCCGTCACGGCCGGGCGGACGACGGGTACACCGAGGATGTCGGCCTGAAATTGCATGAGGCTGTCATTAGCAGCGGCGCCGCCGTCGACGCGGAGCTCCCTGACGGTATCGCCCGAATCACGCCGCATAGCATCGAGTAGATCAGCGACCTGATAAGCAATGCTTTCGACCGCGGCACGGGCCAGATGTCCGGCAGTGGTGCCACGGGTGATTCCGAAGATCGATCCGCGGGCGTAGGAATCCCAGTGGGGGGCACCGAGGCCGACGAAGGCCGGGACAAAGTAGACCCCGCCGTTGTCAGTGACCGAGTTCGCAAGGGCCTCGACCTCCTCGGACTTGCGGATCAGGCCCATGCCGTCCCGCAGCCATTGGACGACGGCGCCACCGACGAAGACGCTTCCCTCCAAGGCGTATTCCGTGTCGCCCTTCACTTTCCACGCAATCGTAGTGACCAGTCGGTTCGAAGATGGAACGGCGCGAGTACCGGTATTCTGCAGCATGAAGCATCCGGTTCCATAAGTGTTCTTGGTCATGCCTGGGGAGAGGCATCTTTGTCCGAAGAGTGCTGCCTGTTGGTCTCCGGCAATCCCTGCGATTCGAATTCCATTGAGTCCCTTTATGCCGCTCACTTCGGCATAGACGTCGCTGGAACGCAACACGATTGGCATCATGGAGAGAGGGATGCGAAAGAGCTCCAACAATTCACGATCCCAATCGCAGGAGTGAATATTGAAGAGCATGGTGCGGGATGCATTGCTGATATCGGTGACGTGAATCTTTCCTTCCGTCAATTTCCATACGAGCCACGAGTCCACGGTGCCGAAGGCAAGCTTGCCGGCCTCAGCGAGACTGCGGGCGCCATCGACGTTATCTAGCAGCCAGGAGACTTTCGTGGCGGAGAAATAAGCGTCAATCAGTAGTCCGGTACGTTGCTGAATGAGTGGCGCATGACCTTGACTGCGAAGTTGCACACAGAAATCTGAGGTGCGGCGGTCTTGCCAAACTATGGCGTTATGGATCGGCTCTCCGGTTTCGCGGTTCCAGACGATTGCGGTTTCACGCTGGTTGGCGATGCCGATGGCGGCCACATCTGCGGCAGTTGCTCCGGCACGCTGCAGCGCCTCGAGTGCGACAGCGATCTGGGACGACGCAATTTCGTCCGGATGGTGTTCAACAAGGCCGGGACGAGGAAAGATCTGTTCGAATTCGCGTTGTGCCACGGCGAGGATGGAGGCTTCCTGATCGAAGAAAAGGGCGCGGGAGCTGGTGGTTCCTTGGTCTAGTGCGAGGATGTATTTCAACGGGGCCTCCAGTTGCCACTCCCGGCTTGCGCCGTGAGCTGCATTCTTTCGCCGCTACGCGGCTGGCTATCGACGGCATTGATTTTCAATCTTCACTGAGCCTGCACTGGACGCAGAAAACGACGGATTCCAAAATCGTATAGTGCGGCGCCGGCCAGGCCTCCCAGCAATGGACCAGCGATGGGGATCCACCAGACGTGGGACCCGTCGGTGAGACCGTTGTTTCTGAATCCGGCAACTACGGTGAACAGGCGCGGTCCGAAATCCCTGGCTGGATTGATGGCGTAGCCATGCATGCCTCCGAAGCTCATGCCAATGGCAACGACGACCAAACCAACCAGCAAGGGAGTGAGATTCGCCCCCGGCGGAGTGTTCCATTCGTCGGTGATGGCGAAGACCAGAAGGATGAGGAGACCGGTTCCGATGAATTGATCAAGAAATCCCGCCTGTGGCATTCCTGAGAACGCGGGGAAAGTTGTGAACACACCGGCGGTATTTTCCAACTGAGGATCGACTCGATGGAAAGCGGGAGAGTAGTTCCAAAACACCACGGCAGCAGCTGCAAAGGCTCCAATGGTCTGAGCGATCGAGTAGGGCACGACTTTGGACCAAGGGAATTTGCGGAAAATGGCGAGGGCGAGTGTGACGGTTGGGTTTAGGTGGGCTCCGGAAATCTTTCCCGCGATGTAAATTCCCATCGTGACAGCAAGTCCCCAACCGATGGTGATATTGGTGAAGCCCCCATGGATCACCTCTCCAGGATTTTTCGTAGGAAACAGCGCGACCATCGCGACGACGCCGTTGCCGAAGAGGATCAGAACAAATGTTCCGAGAAACTCGGCGAGTAGTTCCGCAGTCAAGCCAGGTTTTGAGTTCATCGAATCTCCGTGGAGACGCGGCTTGTGAGCCGCGAAGTAGTCTATCAAGCGTGCGAAGTGGCGGGGTGCTTTTCTTCGAGTCAAGTTGAGTTCCCATGACTCGCGAGTCGGCGACACATAGGGCACTCCTCTTTGCAGCTGCTGGCTTCTCAAATCAAAAGAATGGTTTCAGGGACATTTGCCCTTGACATTTCACGTCAATTTTTTAAGATAGAAAATATTTATTCAACAAATTGAATATTTATTCATGATGAATAAAACTTTACGACAACGAGCGGTGCTGGACGTGCTGAAACACGGTTCTATCGCCAGCCAGGAAGATTTGCAGCGGCACCTGCGGCGGCGTGGATTCAAAGTGGGCCAGGCGACACTCTCACGAGACATTCGCGACCTGAATCTGAGCAAGACGGCGATGGGATATTCCCTGCCCCATGGGGAGGGTGGTGTTGCAGTTGCGTTGCCTCCTGTATCGCGCCTGGTAAAGGAGTTCGTGCTGGATGTCCGTTCGGCGCAAAACTTGCTGGTGGTGAAGACGATTGTGGGCAGCGCGCAACCCGTGGCAGCGGCGCTGGACGAAACGGATTGGCCAGAGGTAGTTGGGACGATCGCGGGGGATGACACCATCCTTATTGTTTGTCCGGATAGAGAAGAGGCGCGAGGGCTGGCGGAGCGCATTGAGGAGATGCTGGGCTAATGGGGGCGAAGCTTCAAACTGCGGTATTGGGAGCGACTGGGTATTCGGGCCTGGAATTGACGCGGATTCTTCTGCGGCATCCTCGCCTGGAGAAACCAGTTCTGTTGCGACGCAACGCCGACAACGGCAGCGCGACCGATCTCGCCGACGTCTTTCCTGTGCTTTCTGGAAACGGCGGATACCCGCTGCACCCTCTCTCATGGGCTTCCCTGAAGCAGAAGGGCGTGCAATTGCTGTTTCTGGCCACACCGCACGAGGTGTCGCGCTCGCTGGTGCCAGAAGCGGTGGCGCAAGGTCTGCGCCTGATTGATCTCAGCGGGGCGTGGCGGCTGAAACAGGAGCAACATCGGGCGGTTTATGGATTTGAAGATTCGGATAAAGCAACGGCAGACGATTTGACAAAAAAAGCTGTTTACGGCTTACCCGAACTGAATTCGGATCGCATTTCTGGAGCCGCCCTGGTAGCCAACCCGGGTTGCTATGCGACATCGGTGATTCTGGCGCTTGCGCCGCTGCTCAAGGCAGGAGTGGTCGACCGCAGCAAGGGAATCATTTCCGATTCAAAGTCGGGGGTCTCGGGTGCTGGGAAGGAACCAACGGCGAAAACACATTTCGTGTCGGTCGCCGACAACCTTTCCGCCTACTCGGTGTTCAATCATCGACACATGGGCGAGATTGTCGAACAACTTGCACTGGAAGACCAGGAACTTATTTTTACGCCGCACCTGCTGCCGATTCCCCGGGGGATCCTGTCGACGATTTATCTGCACTTGAATCGCACGATGACCGCGTTGGAAGTGGAATCGTGTTTCCGGAATTTTTATAGCGGAAAGCGATGGATAAGGATTTTTCAGACGCCGAAACTGCCCCAAGTGCAGTTTGCACTGCATAGCAACTACTGCGACCTAGGCTTCTGTCTCGCGGATGACGGGAAAAGGCTGGTTCTGATTTCCTGCATCGACAATCTGCTCAAGGGAGCGGCCGGGCAAGCGGTGCAAAACATGAACCTCATGTACGGGTGGGGGGAGGAAGAAGGACTGCAATGACGATCGTGGTGAAAATTGGGGGAGCCGCGTTAGAGGATGCCACTATTCTGCGGAAGTGCGCGCGGGCGATCGCCGAACTGGCGCAGGATGGGCACCGAGTAGCGGTCGTGCATGGTGGCGGAGGCGCGCTGACCCGCGTCCTGAAACAACTCGGAAAACAGAGTGAGTTCGTGTGCGGGTTGCGCGTCACGGACGCAGAGACACGCGATGTGGCGTTGATGGTCCTCGGCGGAATGGTGAACAAAAAGATGGTTGCAGCTATCCAAGCCGCGGGTATGCCTGCTGTGGGATTCTGCGGCGGCGATGGCATGACTTTCCGCGCGAGGCGGAAGCAGGTCAATGGCAATGACCTGGGATTCGTGGGAGAAATTTGTTTTGCGGAGCCGTGCTGGATCGAGGCTCTCTGGCAGCAGGGTGGGATACCAGTACTGGCCTCGCTCGCGTTGGGCGCTGATGGCGAATATTACAACGTGAATGCCGACGAAATGGCAGCCGCCTGCGCGGCGGCATGCCACGCGAATGCGTTGATATTCCTTACGGATGTGCCTGGCGTGAAAGATGCCGAGGGAGTCGTGATTCCGTGGTTGAACACGAAACAGGCACAGGCTCTGGCAGCAGGGTCAGTGATCAGCGGGGGAATGTTGCCGAAGCTGGCAGCATGCACACGTGCCTTGAAAGAAGGCGTTGGGCGGGTGCGAATTCTGCCCGCGGCCGAAGCGGATGCCCTGCCGCAGTTTTATCTTACGAAATTGAATTGTGGTACGGAAGTGACGGGTGCGTAAGATCGCGCGAAGCGTCGAAGACTAAGAAAAAGAGGAATACTGCAAATTGGAATCCAAGCTGAACACGCAATTGAATAGCAAAGCACCGGTTGTGCCAAATACCTTTCCGGGTGCCTTCTGGTGCGCCGATCTGGTTTCAACGCGCGACCTCGGCCCACAGGGAGTGGAAGCGGTGCTGCACCTAGCCGACCTGATGAAGTCCCGCCCCTCAGTCTTTTCTCGCGCCCTCGCGGGAAAACAGATGGTGATGTTCTTCGAAAAGCCATCTCTCAGAACACGTTTGACGTTCGAAGCGGGGATGTCGAGCTTGGGTGGAACTACGATGTTCGTGGATCAATCAAAGAGCCGACTCGATGAGCGCGAGCAGTTGAGCGACATCGCACACAACCTTGAACGGTGGGTTGACGTCATTGTTTTGCGAACATTCTCGCAAGACACGATCACGGGCATGGCGCGTCACGCGTCGATCCCTGTCATCAACGCGCTGAGCGATGTGGAGCATCCATGCCAGGCTCTGGCCGATTACTTCACACTGACGGAGCGATTCGGAGCTTTGAAGAAAGTCACGCTGGCTTATGTTGGAGACGGTAATAACGTCGCACATTCGCTTTTGCTGACGTGCGCGTGCCTGGGATCATCGATTCGCATTGCGACGCCAAAGAGCTACGTATGCAATCCGCAGATTATCGCAGACGCGCGGAAGATTGCTAAGCAAACCGGTGCCAAACTTGAATTTCTCACGGACCCACATGCTGCGGTTGCAGGCGTCGATGCGGTTTATACCGACGCCTGGGCTAGCATGGGGCAGGAAAAGGAAGCAGCCGAACGCGCAGCGATTTTTCGTCCTTATCAAGTGAATCGTGAGTTGATGGCGAAAGCGGCGTCTCACGCTGTCTTCATGCATTGTTTACCGGCGCATCGCGGGGAAGAAGCCACTGACGACGTAATGGACTCCGAACAGTCCGTTATCTTCGAGCAGGCAGAAAACCGTATGCATGTTCAAAAAGCTATTCTTTATTTATTACTGGGAGGCGCTGTTCGCCTGCCCGTTAGGAGCGCTCATGCCTGAGAAAGTCGTTCTTGCTTATTCTGGTGGTCTTGACACTTCCATCATCATTCCATGGCTGAAGGAAAACTACTCGTATGAAGTGATCGCAATGGTCGGAGATGTCGGGCAAGGAGACGATATCGAAGCGGTTGTCGATAAGGCCTACAAAACCGGTGCGAGCAAAGTCATCGTGGAAGACCTTCGCGAGGAATTTCTTACTGGATACGTCTTCCCTGCTTTGAAGGCTGGTGCGGTTTACGAACATAAGTATCTGCTGGGAACGTCGATGGCGCGTCCGGTGATCGCGAAGCACCAGGTGGAAGTCGCGCTACGTGAAGGGGCGACCGCAGTAGCACACGGGTGCACCGGGAAAGGCAACGATCAGGTGCGGTTTGAGTTGACCTATCAGGCGCTTGCTCCGGAATTGAAGATCATCGCGCCATGGCGGGAATGGACCCTGAAGTCGCGTGAGGATTGCCTCGATTATGCCGAAGCGCACGGAATTCCTGTTGCGGCGTCACGGGAGAAGATCCATAGCCGCGATCGCAATTTGTGGCACATCAGCCATGAAGGCGGAGAGTTGGAAGACGCAGCGAATGCGCCTTTTCCAACCACGTGGCAGATCACGAAGTCCCCGCAGGAGGCTCCGGATAAGGAAGAGAAGGTCAGCATCGGTTTCGTGAAGGGTGTCCCGGTATCGGTGAACGGGATGGAGATGGATCCCGTTTCGCTGGTCGAACTTCTGAACGAAATCGGCGCTCGCAACGCAGTAGGCCGTGTCGATTTAGTGGAGAACCGGTTTGTCGGCATCAAGTCGCGCGGATGTTACGAGACACCTGGCGGGACCTTGCTGATAGCGGCACACCGTGAACTCGAGGCATTGTGTCTGGAGCGGGACGTTGCTCACTTCAAACAGCATATCGGATTGAAATATGCGGAACTGGTCTATTTCGGTCTGTGGTTCACGCCGCTGCGTGAGGCGCTCGATGCGTTCATCGAACAGACTCAGGAAAACATGACGGGATCGACAACGCTGTCGCTCTACAAAGGAAACGTTGCTGTCGCCAGCCGGCAGTCGGAAAATTCACTCTATCGCACGGATCTTTCATCGTTCACGATGGGTGCGGGATACGACCAAAAAGACGCGGAAGGATTTATCCGCATTCTAGGTCTGCCTTCGCGTTCTCGGGCGAAGATGCGGATTGAGGTCACACAGTGAAAATGTGGTCGGGGCGGTTCCGACAGCCGCTGGATCCTGAGTTCGAGCGCTGGCAGAGGTCTTTCNGTTTCGATCGAAGGCTGCTGCGCTACGAGATCGCCGCCAGTGGCGCGCACGCCGCCGCCCTGAAGAATGCAGGAGTGCTGTCGGCTGACGAACTGATCAGCATCCTGCAAGGGCTGGAGCAGATCTCCCAGAAGGCCGCATCCTCCACGACGTTTCTGAACGACGAAGAAGCGGAAGATGTCCATCACTTCGTTGAGAAGCAGTTGGTAATGCTCATTGGCGAAGTGGGATACAAGTTGCACAGCGGCCGCAGCCGCAATGAACAGATCGCAACCGATTTGCGGCTGTACATTCGTGCTGCCATCGATCAATTGCGCGAAGAGATCTCGGACTTGGCTGGCGCTTTCCTGGATCGCGCCGAACAGGCTGGCGATGCCTCTGTACCGGCCTATACTCATTTGCAGCGAGCGGAACCCGTTCTGGTTTCGCATTGGCTGCTGGCGTATGTGGAGATGTTTCTGCGAGATGCCGACCGACTTGCGGATTGCCGCAAGCGGCTGAATGTTTGTCCCTTGGGATCGGGAGCTGTCGCGGGCGCAACGCTGGCACTGGATCGTTCGTTGATGGCCGAGAAACTGGGATTTGACGGGCCTACGGCAAACAGCATCGATGCGACAAGCGACCGGGATTTTGCTATCGAATTCGTGCAGTCGTTGTCGGTGTTGGCATTGCATTTGAGCCGGTGGGCAGAGGAGATGATTCTTTTCTCTTCTCAGGAGTATGAGTTCATTGGATTGCCCGAAGCCTACTCAACGGGAAGCAGCGCGATGCCACAGAAGAAGAATCCTGACTTGCTCGAATTGGTGCGCGGAAAGAGTGGCNGCGTTCTTGGGCAGGCAACAGCATTGATGGTGACCGTCAAAGGGTTGCCGCTCGCATACAACAAGGATTTGCAGGAGTCGCAAGAACCGCTCTTCGACTCTGCCGAAACTCTGTTGCAGATGCTGCCATTGGTTACTCGATGGATGAAGTCTATGGAGTTTCATTTCGAGGTCATGCAGCAAGCTACACAATCTGGCTTCATGAACGCCTGGGCGGCGGCGACGTATCTGGTGAAACGGGGCGTCCCATCACGCCTTGCCCACGAGCGTATTGGAAAAGCCGTACAGCTATGCCTGGAACGGGATTGTGAATTGCATGAGTTGCCGCTCGATCTCCTTCGCTCCCTCAGTCCGGCGTTCGGCGAGGATTTTTACGAATCGCTGACGCTGAAGTCCGTTCTCGCTGTCCATGACGTCCCCGGTGGGACAGCGCCAAACAGAGTGCAGCAAGCCTTTGGCGCTGCCCGAAAGAAACTTTATTCACTTCGCGAGGAGGTCCATGCGCACGCATAAAGCAATCTTGCCCGATGCAGAGCACATTCACGGATTGATTTCCGCCTATTCAGGCGATGGCACACTGCTGCCGCGCACGCTGCCGGAGATCTGCGAGAACGTGCGGGACTTCGTAGTTCTCGAGGATGATGGGCAAATCATCGGGTGCGGCGCCTTGCATCTTTACGGCACGCACCTAGCAGAGATTCGATCGATTACGGTCGTGCCCTGGGCTCAAGGCCGCGGAGGAGGCGGGCGCTTGGTAAAAGCGCTGATGGCGGAAGCGAAACGGCATCGAGTCGATTGCATCTGTCTATTTACTCGCAGACCAGACTTTTTCGGCGCTCAGGGATTCTCGGTCGTGCAACGCGAGGATATCCCGGACAAGATTTACAAGGACTGCCATGCTTGCCCGCGGTTTCATTGTTGTGACGAAGTCGCGATGGTGCGCGGGAATCTGCCTAAGTTCGCCATACTTCCGGAACCTGCGAACTGGCTCGTTAAGCTGCAAGGATGGGCACCGGAGGGCGAGCCAACGCGGTCAAGTTAGCGAACACCGTCGTTCGTCGCTTGGTCGTTCGTCGTTCGCCTAAATCATTACGCGCGAATGCCGAGGCAGAATGGATCTTTCGGGTCGAAGATCAACTCTGCTTCGGCGTTTACGTGCGCGGCGCCTCGGATGCTGGGGTAGACTTTTCCGTCGCGCACTTTGACAGTGCCCTGGAACACGCTGCCTACAATGCTCTCCTGCTTCCAGACCTGACCTTCTTTAAGCTTCCCATCCGCATAAAGACAAGCCAGCTTGGCGCTCGTACCAGTGCCGCAAGGTGAGCGGTCATATGCTTTTCCGGGACATAGAACAAAGTTCTTGCTGTCGACCTGCGGCAGGTCAGAGGGCGCAAACAGTTCGACGTGATCGATTTCCTGATTGCCTGTTCCTGTGATTCCCTGCTCTCTCAGCGCTACTCGGATCGCCCACGTAAAGTCCGTCAGTTCTTCGATCTTTTTCAGCGAAAGCTCCATCGCATGCTCACGAACGAGGAAAAACCAGTTTCCTCCCCAAGCCACGTCGCCTCGCACTGGTCCGTACTCTGGAACATCAACAACAACGTTCGCAGCCAAACGATAGCTGGGAACATTGTTTACAGTAACCTCGCCGTTCGGATGCAGAATGGCACCCACAGTTCCAACAGGAGTGTCGATGTAATGCTCACCTGGATCGATTTTATTGAGAAATGACAGGGTCGCAACCAGACCGATGGTGCCGTGACCACACATCCCGAGATAGCCCACGTTGTTGAAGAAGATTACGCCCGCAACACATTTCGCATCAGTGGGCTCACACAATAAGGCACCCACGATCACATCGGATCCACGCGGTTCATTGACGACGGCAGAACGAAAAGTATCGTGCTCGGTGCGAAAGCGGTTCAGTCTTTCCGCCAGCGGACCTTTGCCTAGGTCAGGCCCGCCGCTGAGAACAACTCGGGTTGGCTCGCCACCGGTATGCGAATCGATGATCCGCACTCGCTGATATTTATCAGCCATGCTTTGAGTTTCTCCTGTCTCTTTAGATCTAATCCGTCAAGAACCGTGTCCTTCACAGTGAAGCACGCCCAGATAGGCGCTCCACGGTCCGACGGCATCACGACATTGGTAAGCCATGACTCTGGAGAGTTGGTGCAGGTGCGTCAGGTCATGGACGGCCCAGGTTGCCAGCAGTTGCGACAGAGTGACGACTCCGAGGGCCGGATGCCGTCCGCGCCGGTCAAAATCTGCCGGTTGTAAGTTCATCGCGCGTAGGGCGTTCAGGTTCTGTGCACGAAGGCGAGCGAATTCGTCGAGCAATTCTGGGAGTGGCTTGCCTTTGCTTTCTCGCTCCTGAGCCAAACGATCAAAGGGATCAAAGGCACGACTTTCGCCATGCTCCAGAATGATTCGCGCACGCGGCATCCAGTCTGTAAGTTCTCCGTGAATCAGGTGTCCAACGATGTCAAATGGGCTCCAGGTCTTTCCGCCTTCATTCCCCATCGTCCAATTCCGCGGTAGATCGCGCAACAGCGCGTTGAGAGCTGACGGAGTGCGATCCAGAATCTCGATTGTCTGTTGCAGGTCAAACCCCATGATTGCGGTCCTCACCGACAAGTTCTGTCGAAAGATAGATTGTATTTGGTTCGAAGGGTCTATGTCAGACGCACCGGTCGAAGGGGACCGCACTCAATTGGATTGCGCCTGAGATGCGCGATTACGGTCTGACTTCTCCGGTCGAATCGAAACGAACTCCGCCAAAAACTTTGCCTGAGGCCAACAATTCGCGAATGCTGGAGCGGCTCGGCCCCGCCTGAGAGATCGCAGAATAGAGGCACTTCACGGCTTGCTCGACCGGAGTTCCTTCGGGAAAGCGGAATATCCAGGGGATGTTTGTGGAGGTGAGTGAGCGATCTGACGAGAGTGCAACTACGGGCACGAAGGACTTCACTCCAATTTGCTCGGCCAAATGGCTGGAGGGGCGATCGAGCGCGATCAAGGCCACGACCCGATCCTTGTAGACCGCGTTCACGAGATCGCTCGCAGACTTGCCCCAGTTTGCGTCCGAGGGAATGGCGATGATGGAGAACTTCTTACCATCGGCCTGCGGTCCGGTAGTCAGCTTCGAAATGTCGACGGATCGAACTACGCCATTAGCGTCAGGACCGAAAACTCCGATGCGGATATCGCCGGCATCCACGCCTGAGTTGCCGGGACCGGAGAATTGCACACCATCCTCTCCGACCTGCGCGTAGGGCTTGTCCATGGTGAGGCGGCGATAGGTAATCTGGCTGTCGTGTACGCGAGCAAGAAACAGCCTAGCAATGTTTTTGCAGTTCGGATCGAAGATCATGTCGCCGGTCACGCCTTTATAACTCGTGAGACCGGTGAGGGCATCGCGGATACGGCCCTTGTTGAGCCCAGCCCGGCAGATTGCCTCCAGCAGAATACGCATCTGATCGTAAGCCAGCGACGCGAATTGGTCGGGCTTCTCGTGATAGAGCGCCTCGTAACGGGCATTGAAATCCACCCACTGAGGGTCTGTCCGCGTCGGGTCGTAAGGGAAAACTGCCTCGAAACCTTCCGCAGAGGAGCCGGCAAGTTTGATCAGTTCATCGCCTATCGTGCGATGACTGCCGAACACTCGCTGTTTCATGCCGAGTTCCTGCATCTGGCGAAGGATCATCGCTGTGGGTCCGATGTCGGCCCACAACACGATAGCGTCGACGCGGGAGTCCTCA
>AP72_2010_repI_A100DRAFT_1000012_pt1 | contig 30266 bp, 21 predicted proteins | sample AmaPasrepliIA100_FD_9193 | JGI IMG/M metagenome (IMG submission 9193)
GAATTTGCTCAACCTACGACTGCATTTCGCGGTGAAGCCACGCCTTGGCCATAGCCCACTCGCGCTTAACAGTGGCGGGGGAGATCTTGAGTATTTCGGAGGTGTCTTCGATCGAAAGCCCTCCAAAAAAGCGCATTTCGACAATCTGACTCTGTTGCTTGTCGAGTTCCTCGAGCTTCGTCAGGGACCGGTCGAGCGCAAGCACGTTGACATCGCAACTCTCTGTCGAAAGGAGCCCCTCGTCGAGAGTCACTCGGCAGGCACCGTCTCCCCGCTTCTCGGCGTTCTTGGCACGAGCGTGGTCCACAAGAATGCGTCGCATGATCTGCGCCGCGATGCCAAAGAAATGAGCTTTGTTTTGCCAGCTTACGTCCTGCTCTACAAGACGCAGGTATGCCTCGTGAACCAACGCGGTGCTTTGGAGTGTATGCCCAGGATTTTCGCGACGCAGGTAGGATCCGGCGAGTTTCCGGAGTTCGTCATAGACTAGCGGCAGCAGTGCTTCCATCGCCTGCCGATCGCCATCTGCCCATTGCGACAACAACTGTGTTACGCCCACCGCCCCTTGAGCGCCCATCATAATGACCCTCGGTCCCAGACGCATCAAGCCTTCCGCCTCTGTGTGGACGGATTCCGCAGATGCGCATACCCCAGCCCTCAAAAGCTAGAGGAATGCCACGAAATGGTCAAGTCTGATAAAGGATGAGTCGTTAAGGGATGGGGTAGCTGGGGTCGTTCGGGGCTCGAAAACGAAGAAAAGGCGCGCCGTTGCCAGCGCGCCTTGATGGGGGTTTTAGACCTTTAGCTAAGCTAGGCGCCGTCGCGTTTGCTCCCGTTGTCTTTGCCGGCTCCGTGTTTGTGTTTGCATTCCCGGCATTCTGTGATGCCTTCTGCATTGTCCACCCGATGCTGTACCGGTTTCACAGTGCGCAGGTAGGCGAAAATGGCCTTGAGATCCTCGTCGCTCATGTTCTTGAAAAACCACCAAGGCATGGGGGCATTCAATCCTCTGGCTCCGACGTGACCGGTTCGCAGCACGTTAATAAACAGTTTCTCGTCGTAGTACGAGATACCACTTGGGTCCGACGTGATGTTCGCACTGACAACGGTAGGGCCAAATTGGTCTCCTCCGGCGAATTTCATACCAGGCAGCGGCTGCCCCATTTTGTCCTTGGGCGTATGGCAATTTTCGCAATGGCCGATCTGCGTCAGGTATTTTCCGCGAGCGATCGGATCAGGAAAATCAATGATCACCGGAGACGTCACAGGTCGGGGTGCTGACTTGATGAGCCGAGATAAGGGAAACGGAATTGACGTCTTCGGCAAGGAATTGCGGACCGGCTCCAGAGATCGAATGTAAACGATCACCGAGGCCAGATCTTCATCGCTCATGTGGCGGAAATCATCGTATGGCATCAGGGGAAACAGCGCTCTGCCATCGTGTCCAATGCCTTCGCGGATCGCACGGGCGAATTGGTCATCGGTCCAACTTCCAGCCCCAGTCTCCACGTCAGGGGTGATATTGGGAGCCACCAGGAGGGCTTTTCCTTCCTCGAACATGACCCTGCCTGATCCCATCTTGGCGAAGATTGGAGCCTCGCCGGGTTTTACGTCCTTAAAGTCTTTTATGGCCTGAGAATGACAGTCAAAACAGAGCGCAACGCTGTTCACCAGATATCTGCCTCGCTCCAACCGCTCGGGCGTGCGTTCGAAATAGCGCTCTGTCAGCGGGCGGGACCGGGCCCCCAATAGCGGTCTCCATCCGATGGTTACCGTCAAAAGGACGGCCGCGCTGGTCAGCAGCGCGCTGGCGGTCCAGGCTGCAATCTTCTTGAACCTTTTTCCCCGCGACTTCGTCATAGGCTTTTCCTCCGAAAGCTGCTAAACGATCTCTATTGACTAACGCGGAAGATCGGAAGAAATCGGCTCAAGAAAAAAGGAAGGAATTTTGTGCAGGGCGTCCGTTTCTGGTTCAGACACACTCCAACCGAGGCACATTAAAGGGACTTAGCAAGCGGCGGAGGGTGGGCAATGCTGTGGAGCGCATATTCGAGGAGGCCGGCTCTGCGGCCTAGGCGCGGGCGGGCAGCGTCGCGGGACTCCCAGTTGAGAAGAACTTCCTCCTCTAGTAGTTCCTCTGGCGACTTTCCTTGATGCTTGTACCAATCACGCAGATATCCAAGGCCATCAAGCAAACCCACCGTGGTTTTGAACCCAAAAACGTTACTGGCCTTTGAACTGTCAGAGAGTAGTCGCACGACATCTCCGGGGTGGCGCTCGGCATACTGAATCTCTGCATCAGGTCGGCCGAGAACCTCGGCAATCATTGTTGACCAATGCGGAGCCGATGAATCCGGCGCCGCCGGTGATTAGGAAACGATCATTGGGCAATGTGGTGGCTCTCCGACGATGGTTCAGAAATTCGGAGCGGTCATTCTACCAATTCCGATGCGGGTGTACGGTGAGCGCCGGTGCTCCAGCTTCAGGCTGTCGGCCGCTTCGCTTCTTAAGGCAAAGTGGCATACGCGTATATTTTGCTGTTGCGAAAACTCTCAGGACGTGAAGGTCACCCACACAACGAGCATCGCGTTGTGTGGGGCGCCATCGGAACAAGGAATGGCGAAACTCTGGAGGACTTGAAGTGTGAGAGTTGTTTCGTCGCTTCCGCAGCTTCGGCCGAGTCAGGATCCATCTTGAGTAATTTCTGAAACTGCTCTCGGGCATGCGCAGCTTCACCTACTTTTACGTATGCCATCCCGAGGTGGTAGTGAAAACGGGGATTGTCTGGTGACCCGCCTTGTTGAGCCAGTGCAACCGCAGACTGCAGAGACTCGACTGCGGGACGAAAGGCGCCTTTCTGGTAGTAAATCCATCCCAAGGTGTCAGCGGCGTCTGGTGACTGCGGCATTTTACGGCGAGCGGTTTGGGCGAGTGACAAGGCAACATCGAGATCGCCGCCCATCTGCACGGTGACGTACGCGAGGTTGCATGCCGCTACAGGATCGTCCTGCCGTATGGCCAGCGCCTTTTCGTAGGCGCGAACGGCGTTGCTCCAATCCCGCCGGGATTGAAAGATTTGTCCCAGGAAAATGTGGAAGCCGGCCTCGTGGGGATTGTCAGTTGCGCCTTGCTGGTACGTGTGGATCGCTTCTTCGGTTTGTCCGGTTGCTTCCTGAAGTTGGCCAAGTTTCAGGAGAGCATCCGTATTATTGCGATCGAGCCGTGCGGACTTCTCCAATGCGATTTTCGCCCCGTTGAAATCCTTCTTTTGCTGAAACAGCACTGTACCCAGCAGATCGTAAAATCCGCTACTGTCTTGGACTTTGCCAATCTGAACTTTGGCGGCCGCGACAGCTGAGTCCGTCTGTTTCATCGCGACGTAAGCATTCATCAATCCCCTGAGCGCGTCATTGGACCTTGGATCTCGATCGAGCGCCTGGCGATAAACCGATTCCGCCTCACCAAAACGCTTTTGAACGAAATTCAGATTACCCAATTGCACGTAGCCGGCGGCGCTCGCAGGCGCTACATCGATGGCTTTTCGAGCGTCGGCTTCTGCTGCGGCGAACCGTTTCCGATTGATCTCAGAAACTGCGCGCAGGACGTATCCATCAGCGGAAGCCGGGCGAAGGGCGATGATCTGGCTGCTAGCTTCGGACAGCGTCGCCATGTCTCCTCGGCGCATCGACAAAATTGCAAGTTCTCGCTGCGCGTCGACGAGCTCAGGACGAAGCCGCACTGCGTCTCTCCATTCACTCTCAGCTCTCTCGAGGTTGCCGGACTTCTGAAATGCAAGCCCCAAGTGATAATGCGCGAGTCCATTGTCGGGATCGTTTTTCAGTACGGTTTGGAAGGTACGGATCGCGGCACTGGAATCTCCATCGTGCAATTGCAGTTTCCCTTGGTAGATGAGGCCGTCGCTGTCACTCGGATCCGCCCTCAGAATCTCGTCGTCAATTTTGCTCGCATCCTGGAAGCGATTCGTGTGCAGGAGCAGATCGGCGTAGTTCTTCTTCACCTGGAGATCATTGCGATGATTGTCATAGAGATCTTTATATTCCGCAGTCGCCTTCTCCAGTTCGCCTATCCCCAAGTAGAAGTCTCCCAGCATTCGATAGCCCGCGGAGCTATCGGCGAAATCGTGTTTTGCACCGATTAGAAGATTTTCTGCCTGATCTCTTTTTCCTTCGGCAAGATATAAACGCGCAAGAGCGGCAGTAGGTTCGGGATTTCCGGGGTCCTTTTGAACACCGGCGCGCAATTGCTCCTCTGCCTCAGCAAAACGGCCGCGCATACGATAGAAGTTTGCGAGCATCAGCCGCGCCGCAGTCGCCCTCGGACTTAACTCGATTGCCCTTTTGAAGTTCGATTCCGCGGCATCGCTCTGATCACTCTTTAATTCCATCAGAGCCAGTTTCAGATACGCATCAGCATTTTCAGGTTCAAGCGCGGTCGCCTTTTGAGCCTCTTGCAGAGCCTCGGGGAAGCGTCCCTGAGCCGCCAGAAGATCCACATTCAGGAGATGGATTTGGGCATCGCCGGGGCCCTGCTTCAGAAGCCAGTCGAGTTGCTCTTGGGCTTGCTGGAGGCCCCCAGCGCCAATCAGCAGCCTGGTCAACTCGATTCGAGCGGGCTGATTTGCCGGCTGTAGGTCGATGGCGCGGGAAAGTTCCTGGCTGGCCCGCGGCCACTGTGCCTTCTTCAGGTAGACAATGCCCAGCTGGTAATGGGCTTCCGCAAAGGCAGGGTCAATCTCGATAGCATTGCGGAACTCAATGCTGGCTTCATCCAGTTTCTGGGCTTCCAGGTAGCCCAAGCCGGTCGTAAAGTGCTTCTGCTTACGAGCGTTGGGACTCCGTGAACAAGCTGTTGAAAAGAAAAGAGAAAAAGACAAAATGAATATGAGAAAAAAGACGGGCCGTTTCAACCTGGGTCTCCTACGAAAGCATGCTGCCAATATCCACTAAACTACAGTCGAGGGCACTTGTACATTGCCGGAAAGTGCCCCTCGGCCTTTAAACGATGAATGGATCTAAAGCTTTGTAACCATCATGTAATCAGTTACTTGCACTATCGTCCTCAATCTTTTTAGTGCAACTTAGTGTGCCAACCCCAGTGTTTGCAATGAATTGCAACCGGTCGCAAGAATTATCATTCTTGACAGCTTTTGATTTAGCGCTAAAGTGGGAACGTTAGCTTCAGGCCCCAGGTGTGGATTTGCTTGGAGTCGAAGAACTCCCCCTCTTTTCGAAAAGGATTGAGGAGTAACAATGAACAAAGCAGTGCAGATCACCTGTCTGGTGGCCGTTGCAGCGATTTGCCTGGGAGCCACGGGCTTGGCCCAGACTTCTGTGACCCTGACTGGTCCCCCGCCGGGTTACGTTTACGACAACATCTATATGAGCCCCTACTACGCGACAGTGGGAGGGGTAACGAACACACCGGTCATCTGCGATGATTTCGCCGATGAAAGCCGGATCGGTTCCACTTGGAACGCTACCGTAACGTCATTTTCCAACATAACTTCGACGAATACGTCTTGGGGAGTGGCAGGTGCGAACACACAGCTGTACGGCGCCGTTGGCTACCTCTTCGGCCAAGTGCTTGCCGCACCGTCCGGTTCCCTAAGCCAAATTGTCGACTCGTTCGAAATGTGGGCGGTTTTTGATCCGAAGGGAGTCCAAAGTTACCTTGCCACCACCTCGGTCGGTTCGGGTGCTCCGATTTCAACCACAGCGCTCTGCAATATGATTTTTGGAGCCTGTACGAGTTCCGCAGCAGCCAATCCAGGCGGGTTGCTGGGTGCTCTTTTACAGCAGAACTTCTCAGCTAGCACGTTTTCGAAGTTGATAGTTCTGTCTCCCAATAACAGCAATGGAACGCTCTGCGCTGCCGGACAGGGCAGGTGTGCAGCTCAGGAATTCATTGCATTGTCCGTCCCTGAAGGGGGAACAGCGCTAATGTATCTCCTCCTCGCGGGATTCTGCTGCGCCGGGGCGATGCACGTGCGGTCTCGGAGCATCGGCGCTTCCCGTACTGTTGCGTAGAATTATCAGCGCTCCCCCGCAAAAACCGAGGGCGTGCCAAACCTGGCACGCCTTTTGTTCTACGGCACCTTGCTAGATTTCATTGTAGTTATGGGTATTAGGATTCCAGTCGGGTTCCGTCTCCCACGAGTGTTCGGATCGAACAGAGATTTTTTGTCGTCGCTCCTGGTCTTGATGTTGTTTGGGTCAAGCGGCTGCAATCGGCCAGCCCAAGAACCAGAGAAGCCTAAGCCACACGAAAGCGCCGACACCGCACCGGCGGTCCAAGCTCCGTCTGCATTACCCGATTGCGATTTCCCTCCAGGTGAGATAGACGCACCGAGAGTAATCGGGCGCCATCGAGTTGTTCTGAAATGGAATCCCAGCAGTTCCTCACGTGGCGCCGATGACCAGTCCGTGGGCTACTGTCTCTACAAAAGCCGGGTGGGTGAGATCGTGGCAACAAGACTTCATGATTGCAGGAACTGCTCTCGGGTTAATCGTAGACCCATTCTCGGCACCGGGTGTGTGGATAAGTACGTGGAGGATGGGTTCACATACCAATACGTGGCAGGCGCCATAAAAGCAGGAAGCAAGGTGGAACTCTTCTCCAACAAAACGACCGCGGTCATTCCCGCGAACACGCAAAGCGTGAGTTTGGATAGCCCCTATCCTTTGTGCCAGCCCGATGCCTTATCGCACGTTCAAGCGTCTCCCAAACCGGATCCGTGAAACCAAGTGACGCCAGAGTGTCATTGACGAGCGTTCTGTGCTGTCGTAGGTTACGACGTGAGACAAGTTTGCTTACCGTGTTGTACATTCCTGTGACATTTGATGAAATACAACGACGTCGGATCTATTGCTGGGAAGTTCATTGACGAAAACGAAACCTCTTCAACTGCTGCTCCTTCTCGTCGCAGCGGTTCCTATCTGGTGGGGTCCCATTGTTTCCACGGTGCGGCTTGCGCTCAACAGGGATGCATACACCTATATTTTGTTGATCCCTCTGCTCAGCTTGGCCTTGATAGTCTCCGAAATAAGAAACGCTGCGCCTGAACAAGGAGCCGGGACCTGGTTCAGCCTCGTCTTGCTAGCAGTAGCCCTGGTTGTTCGTATTTTCGCCGGCCCCTGGCACAAATCCTCAATAGAGAATCTATCCGTTGCCATCCTCGCGCTCGTGATCTGGTGCCTCGGAAGTATTGTTCTATGCCTGGGTCTTGACGCATTCCGCTACCTTCTATTCCAACTTTGCCTGCTCTTTTTGATGATTCCGATTCCGGAGCAAGGCGTTGCCTGGATGACCGATGCGCTGCAACAGCAGTCGGCATCGGTGTCTGGTTTGCTTTTCCGTCTGATCGGAGTACCGGTGGTGCGCGACGGTGTCGTTCTCTCAATCCCCGGATTGACCATTGAAGTGGCGCAGGAGTGCAGCAGCATCCGGTCGAGCACCATGCTTGTGCTCGTGACTCTGATCGTTGCCCACCTTTTCCTTCGATCAGCGTGGCGGCAGGCGATACTAGTCTTTGCCGCTATCCCACTCTCAATCCTGAAGAACGGAATCCGCATCGTCACCATCGCTGAGCTGGGAACACGTGTGAATCCCAGCTTCCTCCACGGCAATTTGCATCGTTACGGAGGAGTCGTGTTCCTGTCTTTGGCGGTACTCTTGGTCCTATCTCTGTTGTGGATCCTGAGGAAAAGTGAGGTCGTGAGCTCCGGCTGAAAGCCCTGTCGGACTAATGCAATCGGTTCTCTTTCCAGGAGATTGCTAGTCGGCACACCTCGAGATTCCTCGAGATCGAGGTCAGGATTGTTGTCATGTTGGGAGGCTTCGAAGGAAGATCCCATGTCGGGTCGAACGGAAGGAGCAAGCAGGATCGTTCGAATGGGATTCAGAACTAAGGTTCTTGAAGGGAGTCGTTCAGGGGGTTGCGGCAGAGAAGGACTGAAGTGAGAGAATTCGACGCTTCGACACCGTCATTGCGCAGATGGCAACGAGGCTGGCTGCTGGGAGGCCTTGGATTTCTGCTGGCGTTCACTGAACAGAATGGTTGTGCTCTCAGGTGAGCAGTAACGAAGTAGGATTAAGACGAGTATTGGGTCGCCATCCACTGTCGATAACTTCCGCTGGTTACTTCACGCACCCAATCTTCATGCTCCAGATACCAGCGAACGGTTTCGCGGATGCCGGATTCAAAGCTCTGTTTCGGCTTCCAGTTCAGTTCCCGTTCGATCTTGTGCGCATCAATTGCATAACGGCGGTCGTGGCCGGGTCGATCTTTTACAGATGTGATCAGTCGCCGAGACCATCCAGCCGGACGCAGTAACGCTTCATCCACCAAGTCGCAGATGGTGTGGACGACATCGAGATTCGTCTTTTCGTTCCATCCACCGATGTTGTAGGTCTCTCCAGGGCGTCCATGTTGTAGCACGGTCGCGATTGCCGAACAGTGATCCTCGACATATAGCCAGTCCCGAATGTTCATACCATCCCCGTACACCGGCAGTGGTTTGCTGTCTCGCGCATTGAGAATCATGAGCGGAATCAATTTCTCGGGAAATTGGAAACGCCCGTAGTTGTTCGAGCAGTTCGTGGTTAATGTCGGTAGCCCATAGGTGTGGTGATATGCGCGAACTAAATGATCGGATGCTGCCTTGGAAGCAGCATACGGGCTATTTGGCGCATAGGGAGTTGCCTCAGAAAACGGCGGATCGCCGAGTGCCAACGATCCATAGACCTCATCGGTAGACACATGGAGGAACCTAAAGTGCTCACGTTGATTCTCGCCCAGAGCGGACCAGTATGCGCGCGCTTCTTCGAGCAGTGCGAAGGTTCCATTGACGTTAGTGCGTATGAAATTTTCCGGCCCCAAAATTGATCGATCCACATGGCTCTCAGCCGCGAAGTGCACGACAGCGCTCGGCTTATGAGTTTTTAGCAGCTCACGCACAAGGTTGCGGTCCCCGATGTCACCACAAACGAACTGATATCGAGGTTCACCGTAGATGTTCTCCAGATTGCGCAGATTGCCAGCATATGTCAGTTGATCCAGGTTTAAGATCGAAAAAGTTTCTTCCTGAATGCACTGAAGTACAAAGTTCGACCCAATGAATCCGGCTCCGCCGGTGACAAGAATGGTTTTCTGCATATAGGAGTTTCTGATCAGGACCGTTGTCTGCCAGTTTCAACCCATGGAAGGAAATGGGGGGCCGGACATCCGAGGCTTTCATGAATGATGGGGGACTCTTCGAGTAACGGGAAGTACAACCATCGCGAACTTTGACGCGGACTCCAACTGTGTCCGGACTCCTATGCTGCCACGCTCGGTTTCTCAGGCCGAGGCTTTGCGGAATCGCGCTCAAATAGGCGTCGGAGCATGCGGAGATCGTTGAGAATACGACGGCTAGAATCAACATGATGACTTAGCCGCTGGAGTTTGTAGCAAACCAGGTGGAGCGCATCAAGTCGACGGCTTTCTGCGGAGCTGGCAGCATCCGTGCGATCGTCTTCAATCTCCCCCAGCACCCTAGCAACCTCTTCTGCTAAAAGCCTGAGATATTCCTGTGCGTTTTCTATGCTTTCGAATGGAGTCTGTAACTGCTGGCTCATATAACCATCCCTTCTGGGAGCAGCATCTGAACGTCAGATTGCATTTTGTTATCGGGAACGACGCATTCAGGCAACAGCCCAATTTGCAAAATTCTAATAGTGAGTAAAACACCGCGAGAGGAAAGCACAATCGATTATATCTTGCGGAGCCAGATTTCTCTCCAGTACAGCAGATCGCTGCGGTAGCAACCTCCGAATGCGAAGCATGCGCTGTCGCAGAGTACGTCCTCCAGCATAACCGTATTGTGAAAGTGCTTCATCTCTCCCGTGCCTTCGGCGATGAAATTGTCGGCCCGATTTCTTACACGAAATTGTTGACCGCAAAAAGGCCGCTGATCGGCACTGAAATGCAATCCCCGGTTACGGCCACGACTATTCAAGGTGGCCTTGATTTCAGGAAGGGATTTGATCTGAACCAGATCGCCAGGCTTCAGGTCGAGAACTCCGGTCGGTGTCTTCTCAAGAGAGCCGCGAACAGATTCCCCAATTAGCTTGTAATGAGTTCTCCACCAGGCCCAGGCAAGTAACCTCTTCATCATCCCCCAGACGCTGATGTTTCTTGCGGCAATCGCACTAAAGCATTTCTTGATACGCTTGCCCATCGGCAGATGAAGCGTGGCCTTCAAAAATTCGCTCGACTGGCAGAAATATCTTGCCGGCTGAGTCATCGTTTTCAGATGGAGGTTGCCGGGATGCGGGTTTGACGAGCTATTCGTTTCAGGAACTTCGGCGATGTCATCAGCCTTTCGCAACCAGGCTTCCTTCCAGAAGATGGCACACGCACGCTGACAGTTATCGTGCTGCGCACCAGAACACCGAACACTTTGCAGAGTAACGACGTCGTTGTTCCGGAACTCGCGAACATATGACTCGGAGTGTCCGCCAAGAAAAGCGCCGTCGATTGTTGACTGCACTACACGATTCAACACCGTGAATTGCTTTCCGCAGTATTCGAGCATCTCAGGCATGAACGGAAGGCTGTCGAGCGTTCCGTTTTCGTCGAGGGTCCCGGCTATCTCTGCGGCGCTTCGGACAACGACCTCGTCGCCGGCTCTCAGATTCAAAACGGTCCTCTCCGCTTCTTGGACTCGCGGACTTTCTTCGACCTTGATCTCGGGTTCACTCACCGGTAAAGCGCTCATACCGTCATCTTCTCCCTCAGTTCGGATTCCGTTCGCAGCATGCGACCTTGCTTTGTTCCGCGATCGATGCGTTCTTTAAGCTGAGCGGCAAGTACCTTTACATATGGCTCCAGCAACATCGAGTGTGGGTTCTGAGCCACTTCTACGATGTCGAGAGACCCCGCGAGATCGCCCCATCCCATATTAGGATCCGGATAAAACTTGTAATTGATGCGTGGCTTGAAGAGAGTGACGCATCCGGGATATCGGTGGGGATTGTAGTGCTCGGCCGCGTAATCGTTGATGGACTGTACCGCCGCTTCTGCCCCAGATTCTGCTCGGCAAACTCCATCACCCTGGCTCGATCCTGGCATTGACGTTTTCAAGTTTGCCAGCTCGCCACCGAAGCCAAGCCGCACCTTTTCCCGCAGATACTCAAACATGTCTTTCGGTCGCAACTTTCCAATGTTCGCGAGGTGGAACTTCGCCTTCTGGTATAGGAAGGAACGGAAGCTGACCTTCAGTGCGAGACTGTAGTTGTAGGTATCAAGCATCGCAACGAGAGGAACCTCCTCACCTTCACGGGTGAGGATCTGTGCCATCTCGTAAGCGATCGTGCCCCCTAAACAATAGCCCCCGAGATAATACGGTCCCTTAGGCTGTACAGATCTGAGTTCACGCACGTAGCAATCGGCCATCTCCTCGATCGTATGCAGCGGTTCGCTACCATCGAGTCCTTTGGACTGCAATCCGTAAAGTGGATAGTGCGGCGAAAGATGTTCAGCCAAACTGCGGTACAGAAGTATGTTTCCGCCGGCGCCGTGTACCAAGTAGAGCGGTGGTTTAGATCCATTCGGACTAATTGCCACCAAAGGTGACCATGAAGAGTTGCCTTGCCCCTCGAGTACATTCGCTAGAGCCTGAATTGTCGGTGCATTGAACAGAGTTGCCAGAGGCAACTTCTTGCCGAAGGTTTCTTGGATCTTCGCGAACAGCGAGACCGCCTGGAGTGACTGGCCCCCAAGTTCAAAGAAGTTTGCGGTACTGCTTACGCGATCGATGTTCAGCGTCGATGCCCAGATTTGAGCGAGCTTTTCTTCAACTCCACCGGATGGCGCGACATATTCGGACTTTGCAGACTGATCGCCGCTCATTGATGTCGCTGAAATGCGCTTCGGGCGCTTGTTGATCTTTGGCCGATCACCCTCGTTGAGCATCGGGATCTGGCTAATAGTTTGGTTCGGATTTTCTGTAATGCTTTCTAGAAGTGTTTTGAAACCGGCTATCCAGTAACGGATGGTGCCGTCATCGAAAAGCGTGGTGTTGTAGTCGCACTCGACCAACAACGTCTCACCTTCATCCACAAGGTTGAAACCGAGGTCATAGTGGAAGTAGAAACGCGGCCCTGACGTGATATGCGTTTTGCATCCCGAAAAATGCACGCCGCTCAGGGCTGGGTCCAGGTTGAAGATTACTGGTGCAAGAGGAATTCTGCTCGGATCGCTGGGAACATTCAGCTTCTGAATGAGCGCTCCCAGGTTAGATCTCCAGTGTTCCTGGCCATCCAAAATCATTTTCTGAGTGCGGCTCAATTCCTCGACGAATGGGCTGTCCTGGTTGACCTTGAATCGGAAGGGCAATGTATGTACGCACTGTCCTATGATTTGATCGAATCCGAGTTCGCTCTGACCGGAGAATGGAACTCCAACCGCAAAGTCTTGTTTGCCACTGAGGCGAGATAGCCAGGTAGAAAAGGAGGTAAGCAACAGAGAAAAAGGAGTGTTGCCGAGTTCCCGCGCGGCGCGTTTCACTCCCTGATATAGCTGCGGGGACAGCCGGAGGCTATACCGAGCAGCTTCGTACGTCCGAATCCGCGGCCGCTCATTCTCAGGCTGAAGATCGAATGTAGGAGGCAGCTTCTTGAAATGGGATAACCAGAATCGTAGTGTCTCCTTCGACTCCGCCGATTCCCTGTCGTCAGCCTGCCACGCAGCATATCGTTCCATCTGAATTGCAGGTTCCAGAACCGCGCGGGTTCCTTCGACCGAAGCAGAATAGAACTTGCCGATCTCTTCAAGGGCGACCTTGAAGCCCCAGCCATCGCAGATAATCATCTGTGCCGTGAACACCAACAGGTGTTTGTTCGGCTCCAGAGTGATCAGCTGAAACGAAGCAAGCGGTCCCAGGGTAAGATCAAAGATTTGGCGAGCATCGTCCTCGAGGATCTCCGCCAATTTGAAAGCCGTATCGGCAGAGGCCAGTTCGGTCAGATCGTGGCAGCGGAGCGGAATCTCCATCTGCGAGTGAACGATGACCTTAGTGCCGTCTTCGCTAAACGTGCATCGCAATGCGCCGTGGCGTTTGATGACCTCGGCGATTGCGGTCTCAAGTGCGGCGACCTTGATCTCGCCGGACAATTCGACAACATTTGTGCCGTTGCTTGCGGCCGATGCCTCGGCCTTCATGCGAGCAGCGATCCACATCTCCCGCTGTAGATCCGTCGGCAAGTATTCGGTGGCTTTTGGAGCCGCGACGGTAGACGCAGGTGGCTCCGGCATACTGGCACAGACTGCGGGTGCAGAATACCAGCGCAAGTCAGCTTGCTTTCCAGTCGGCAGCTTTGACGGATTGCCGAACACGCCGTCTTCGACCATCGCCTCCACACTGTCCGTGAAGGCACGCTCGAGATGCTCAACGTCTTCGTCGCTGTGAGCGTCCGTCATGTAGCACGGAAAGCCTTCAAGGATGTGGACGCCCCGGTAGCGCAAGTGTGTACCAAGCAACGGAGCCAGAGCAGTGTGCTCCTCATTACGTAAGTACATTTGCGAAGTGAAGCGCGGCAATTCGATCTTCAGCTCATATTTCTTAAAGAGTGCGTTGACACGATCGGCAAATCTGCCGGCTCGGTCAGAGACCCGTTTTTGCAGCGCAGGCCCTTCCTGGATCAAGTACTTGAGAGTTGCATGAGCCGCCGCAATCGCGAGGGGATGGCGAATAAAGGTGCCGGCGAAGAACGTGACACCGGCTTCCGGGAATGAAGCATCGCCGTATTTCCAGAAACCGCCATCGAAGATGTCCATTAAAGAGGTGCGGCCAGCGACAACACCGATGGGCATACCTCCGCCCAGCACCTTTCCGTAGGTTGCCAGGTCGGCTTCGATTCCGAAGTGCGCCTGCGCGCCGCCGGGACCGCAGCGGAAGCCAGTCACCACTTCGTCGAACACGAGGACGATACCCGCTTCGCGTGTGAAGCGCCGCAGTTCATGGAGAAACTCTTTCGGCTGAAAGTCCGGCCGGCGACTCTGGACCGGTTCAACGATGACGGCGGCGATGTCTGCAGCGTACTTCTTGATTATCTCCAGCGATTCCTCGGTACCGTATTCGAGGACGTACGTGTCGTCGACGCTCTGGAACGGGATGCCAGGCGCGGAAGGCGCCGTGTGAAGTTGACCCTCCCGATTTGCCGGCCGGACAAGAACCTGGTCGAAGTTACCGTGATAGTCACGAGAGAAGACGACCACCTTGTCGCGGCCTGTGTAGGTGCGGGAGAGCCGCATCGCGGCTTGCACGGCTTCGGAACCCGAGCAAGTGAAGCTGGCACGATCCATCCCGGTGAGTTGACAGATCATTTCCGCCACCTCACCGACTAACAGAGTCTGTGGACCGATTTCAAATCCGCGGCTCAACTGCTCTTGAATCGCTTCAGCGACGAAATTTGGTGCGTGTCCCAGGAAGATTGGTCCGAACCCGTTCAGGAGGTCGATGTATTCGTTTCCATCTACGTCCCAGAGCTTGGAACCTAACGATCTTTGAACCCAAATCGGATAAACCAATTCCTTCCACAAGGGGCTGAATCCGGCGGCAGTGCGCGGATCCGCGAGGCGGCTTCGGTAACGCTGGGTGCGTTCCTTTGAACCGGCCGTTCTCTGCGTGTAGTGCTGGATAAGCTTTTCCAGATGCTTCTGTTGCTTCGGTGACAATGGCTGGGACCCTGCGCTGTTGATCCCGCTAGGACCGAAGCCGGACGGCATTTGCTCTTTCGGTTTTTGATCTGCCGATGTGGCCGTAGACGGCGTTTCGACCGTTGCAGGAGGCTCAGGCAAACTGATAGTCGTGTCCAGGATTGGGGCTGCAGGTGCGGGAACGGTCGAGTCGACGGACGGAATTGCTTGGGGGATCGTCCCCTCCGTCGCGGCATGAGCCGGCAGGCCGCGTAAGAATCGCAATTGCGCCGTCATGAGTTCGAGTTGCTGAAGGAGCACGCCCTCGAGTCCGGGAATGGATGCAGGCTGCTCGAGAGCAACCGGCTGGGCTGCCGCCGCAATTGGAGGCAATGGAACCGGCCGAGCAACTGGCATCGGAACGTACAAAGGCGCCGGGACAACTGGAGCTTGCGAAACGACGACCGGAGCAGCAACCGGAGCAGGGACAGGAGTCGGCGCTACTGGTTTTTGTGCCGCTGCAGGGGCCAAGGCGTAATCGGACGGCAACTTTTCGTCCATGTACCCTCCCAGTGCGGATACTGATTTCAGATCGCTAAACAGTTGGCGAAAGGTGATGCGGACGCCAAATGCCTTCTGGCACGCGCTGCTGAGCTGAGTCAGGAAAAGCGAATCAAAACCGAGTTCCAGAAAACTCGCATCTGCGGTAATGGTGTCAAGCGAAACGCCAGACAAGTCTCGCGCCATCTCGCGAATCTTTTGCACTAATTGTTCGCGCCGATCATTGGATGCCATTGGATCTCCCACCTTCAGCTCGCTTGCGGAGCATTTCAAGTTGTTCAGTCATGAGTTGAACCTGCCTTTCGATCAGCCGGCAGGTAGTGTCGCGTGTTTCTGAAGTAAGGGCCGAGTTGGGGAGGATGGGGTATACAGCGGGAATTTCTGCGGCTTTGCCGTTTCCCGGGGAGACTTCTTTCCAGACCTCTGATGTCTTGGCTGCTTCGATGGCTTTGTTTGGGGGAGCGATCCAGTAGCTCTTGCGCTCGAACGGATAGGTTGGGAGAGCGAGCCGTAGACGTTCTTCCCTCGAATAAAACTCTGTCCAGTCTGGCTCGATACCATTCATCCATAGCCCTCCCAGAGAAGCGAGCATGGCCTTGAGATCCGCGGGATTGCCGTCGTTTGGTCCAAGGGAAGTTACAGCCACGAGATTTTTTGGCTTTGTTGTTTGCTGGCGGATGAGCTGCGTCAGTGCCTGGCCGGGTCCTACTTCCAGAAACATCGTTGCTCCGGCTTGTAATGCTGTTTCGATGGCCTGCCCGAACCGAACCGTTCGGCGCAACTGGCCGGACCAATAAGCACCGTCGGGACCGCTTTCCTTATCCATCCACATCCCTGTGTAGGTTGAGATCCAGGGCAATGTCGGTTTTTGACGCGAAACGCCTCCCGCTATCTTGGCGAAGGGTTCCACGATTGGATCCATCATCGAGGAGTGGAAGGCATGGGAAGTTGGCAACAAACGGCAGAAAAGCCCTTCAGACTCGAATTTCTCCTGGAGTTTTTGCAGTTCTTCAGTCGGTCCCGACAGGGTGGTCAGAACTGGACTGTTGATTGCCGCGATGGCGACGCCTTCCGCCAGAGTTCCTTCAAGCTCTGCAGCTCCGCGCCGAACTGCCAACATAGAACCGCCGGGCAGATTCTGCATGAGCCTGGCCCTGCTGGCCAGAATTCCAAGTGCATCTTCAAGACTGAAGACTTCCGCCAGCACGGCCGCAACGTACTCGCCCACACTATGACCAATGAGCAGCGAAGGTTTGATTCCCCAAGACATCCACAAGCAAGCGAGAGCGTATTCCAAAGTGAAGATCGCCGGCTGCGTCACACGCGTCTCATTGATCTGCTGTTCCGCGCTTGCGACCGCTTGCGCTCCGTTGGGATAAACGACCGAGCGAATGTCAAGACCAAGATGCCCCTGCAAACATTCCGCGCAACGATCGACGGCATCGCGAAATACATCTTCGCTCTCGTAGAGCTCGCGGCCCATGTTTACGTATTGCGAACCTTGGCCGGGGAAAACGAATACAACCGATGGAACCTCGGTCGGAGCCTGGACAGTAGAAGTTGTTTCGCGCTCCATCATTTTCAGTTTCTCGATGGCTTCCGTCGCAGTTGAAGCACTGAGTGCGTTGCGATAACGGAAGCGCTGACGACCCTTCTGCAGCGTGAACGCTACGTCGGCGAGTGAAGTCCCTGGATTTTTCTCGAGATACTCCGCCAGGCGAGCGGACATCGCGCTCACGGCCGTCGGCGTTTTTGCCGAGAGAAGCAATAGCTGTGCCTTCCTAGACGAACCTGATGAGGTCGCAGGCGCCTCTTCCACAACGACGTGAGCATTCGTTCCACCGATACCGAGGGCGGTTACGCCAGCTCGTCGGGGAGTATCGGAGCGTTTCCATTCCATTTGTTTTGCAACTGGGAAGAACGGGCTGTTCTGAAAATCGATCTTTGGATTTGCAGTTTTGAAGTGCAGCAGTGGCGGAATGACTTCGTGCTGCAGTTGTAGAACCGTCTTGATGAGTCCCGTCGCACCCGCGGCGACATCAAGATGACCGATGTGAGTCTTCCCGGTTCCGACCGCGCAAAATTGCTTACGTTCCGTTCCACCACGACGGAATGCTTCCGTCAGCGCCGCCATTTCAACAGGGTCGCCTAACGGAGTAGCGGTGCCGTGAGCTTCGATATAAGAGATGCTTTCGGGATGAACACCGGCCGCAGCCTGGGCCATCGCAACGACGTCGGCTTGTGCGTTGATGCTGGGCGCCGCGTATCCGATCTTGTCAGAGCCGTCATTGTTCAGCGCGAATCCCTTGATGACCGCCAGAATCGGATCCCGGTCGGCGATGGCGTCTTCCAGCCGTTTCAAGAGAACGACTGCTGCGCCGTGACCGAAAACGGTTCCACAGGCGTCAGCGTCAAAGCTCCGACACTTACCATCGGCCGATGCAAGGCTTTCTTCCTGGTAGCGATAGTCACGCTTCTGCGGAAACGTTATGGAGACGCCGCCTGCAAGCGCCATATCACACTGGTATGTCAGAAGGCCGGTGCACGCCTGGCATATGGCAACCAGCGAGGTCGAACAAGCGCTTTGGACAGTCATGCTTGGCCCGCGCAAATTCAACTTGTAGGAAACTCGCGTCGGCAGGAAGTCTTTGTCATTGCCGAGCATTGTCTGATAATTGCCGACCTGGTAGTTGGCGCTGAAATCTGCAGCAAAGGCTCTGTCCACACAAATGTTGTGCAGGAAGTACGTGTTCATGGCGAGTCCGGCATACACGCCAATCAGACCGGGATAACTTTCAGAAGCATGGCCCGCGCTTTCCAGCGCCTCCCAAGCACACTCCAAAAAGAGCCGATGCTGAGGGTCAATCATCTGCGCCTCTTTCGGATACATCCCGAAGAACTCGGCATCGAACATGTCGACCCCGTCGAGCACGCCGCGGGCGCGAATGAATTTTTGGCCTTGCTCGATGGCGTCGTTGGTCGCGACGGAGTACTCCAGCTCATCTTCCCGAAAGCTGGCAACAGAATCGACTCCCTGCATCAAGTTTTGCCAGAGCTGCTCGACACTGTTGGCGCCAGGGAATCTGCCTGACATCCCGACGATGGCGATGCCTTCTGGAGCCGCGGTGTTGGTACGATCCTCCATTTACTGCCTCCTCCGATCTCTGCCAGCACCAATGGCCTGCCGCTGGCGTTGCGCACGGCTCAGCAGTTCGGCGGTAGCTTTGCTTCCCGAACCGTTGTGGCTGAACCGTGCCGCTAATTTGCGCACTGTTGTGTAGGCGAAGAGCTCGGCGACTGAAACTTGACGGCCGACGACATCCTGCAAACGCGAATGAACTTCGACGAGACTCAGAGAGTTTCCACCAAGGTCAAAGAAGTTATCGTCAATACCGACCTTGTCGAGTCTTAGGACGTCTTTGTATATGGTTGATATACGACGTTCCATTTCCGTTTGTGGCGCCTGGAACGGTTGCTCCATTTCAAAACGTTGCGAACTCACCGTCGGAAGCGCAGCACGGTCGATCTTGCCGTTTGATGTAAGAGGCAGGAAGTCCAGAAACACGAAGCTGGATGGAACCATGTAGCTCGGCAAGGTTGCGTTGAGATCTCTCCGCAACTTGTCGATGGCGGGGACTTGGCCCGCGGCCGGAACGACATAGGCAACGAGAACTTTTTCACCGTTGCTTGTCTCCTTCGCGGTGACGAATGCCTCACGCACACTCGGCTGTTTCGTCAGTGCTGATTGCACTTCCCCGAGTTCGATTCGGAATCCACGGATTTTTACTTGTTGATCAGCGCGCCCGAGATACTCGAGGTCTCCGTCTGGCAAACGTCGCGCAAGATCTCCTGTGCGATAGAGCTTGTCGCCAGGGACAAAGGGGTTTTGGATGAAGCGCTCGGCTGTCAGTGCATCCCGCTTCAAGTATCCGCGTGCGACTCCTGCGCCGCCCACGAATAGCTCGCCCGGGATTCCGACGGGAACGGGCTGCAGGCCCGCATCGAGGACGTAGACTTGAAGGTCCGGAATTGGAACGCCGATTGCACTGCCGGGGGCATCAGTCAGATCCGAAATGGTCAGCGGCCGGTAGGTAACGTGGACGGTCGTTTCCGTGATGCCGTACATGTTGACCAGCTGTGGCTGCGCGGCGCCGTACTTCCTGAACCACGGGCCTAGACTTTGAAAGTTGAGGGCCTCTCCGCCAAAGATCACGAATCGGAGAGCTTCGAGCTTTGTGTCGGCCTGCTTTTCATCTACTCCGATTAGCTGTCGAAATGCGGAGGGAGTTTGATTCAAAACCGTCACTCGCTCACTAGCTAAGAGCTCATGAAATTTCTCGGGAGACCGGCTGTCGGCGAATGGCACTATCACAAGCCGACCGCCATATATCAAAGCTCCCCAGATTTCCCAGACGGAGAAGTCAAAGGCACTCGAATGAAAGAACGTCCACGCGTCCTGTTCGTTGAAGTGGTACCACGCATCAGTAGCATCAAAGAGTCGAGATACATTTGCGTGGGTGATGAGAACGCCTTTCGGTTTGCCCGTTGAGCCCGAAGTGAAAATCGAGTAGATGAGGTGATCCGGAGTGTTTTCGCACGGCGGATTCTCCGCGCTCAAACCGGACCAGGCATGGGCATCCGTGTCAACGCAGACGACAGCTGTACTGCCGGGCGCGAGGTTGCGGGCTGTTTGCGAATCTGTGATGACAACCGGAGCCTCTGCATCCGCCAGCATGAACGTCACGCGGTCCTGCGGATAGCTGAGGTCAATCGGGAGATACGCTCCACCAGCCTTCAGAATAGCCAGCAAGCCAACGATCAGGTTTGGCATTCGATCAAGATAGAGGCCGACGCGGACATCTGGACCGACGCCGCGCGAACGTAGATAGTGCGCCAAACGGTTCGCCGATGCATTCAGCTGCGCATATGTCATTTCGTGGCGCGGATTCCCGGGCATAACCAGCGCAACCGCATCTGGGGTCCGACGTGCCTGATCTTCAAAACGGCGGTGCATGCATTGCGGAGTTGGAAGATCTGCCGATTTCGCCGCGATGTTTGCCAGCAGCCCAATCAGCTCTTCTGGTGGACACAGCGCAACTTTGTTGACAGGTTGGTCGAGGATTGTGCCAAAGGAGTCAATCAGGAAAACGAACTGAGATAAGATCCGATCAATCGTTCGTGGCTTGTACAGGTCCGCGGCGTAGTCGGCGACCAAACCGGTCTGTGATTCGCGCCTTATGACCCGGATGTTGACGTCGGACGCAAGCTTGCCGCCATCAAGAGACTCCAGTGATCGGTCGGTCTTGTCATGAGAATCCGAAAGCGACAGAAGGACTCGGAATGCAGGTTGTTCTTCGGCCTTTTCGTTGAAGAGTGTCTGAATATCCACGGCAGAAACTGGAAGCGCAGCTCGGATACTGGCCGAGGTGTTCGAAATATTGCTTCGCACACTCGCATCGCAATCGATCGCTGTATTAACGGGAAGGAGTGAACCGTTCAGGACGCCAATGCCAATTGAATCCGCAACGGTATGACGGTGAAGAAGAATCTGCAGAAGACCGACGAGAGCATCCTCGACTTTGAACTGTGCCTGTTCACAGGTGCACTCAAATTTCGACCACACATCGGCGCAGATGTTCGCGCTTGCCTGTGCGCGAGCATACGTTCTCACTAGCCTTCGGTCTGGAGGGAAGCTCGACTCGAAGCGTCCCGAGTCTGCGAAACTGATCTGAGTTTGTAACGCCGGTCGTTGCTGTTCCGCGATCATCGTCTACTCCGCTGTTACGACGTGAGTCGTACGCACTACTGGGGAGGGTTGGAAAACGTCAAAAATAACGTTGGGGGAGGCTGAAAAGCCTAGGATTTCAGCCCGGGGAGGGGTGCCCTGAAGACCTGCATTTTCTGTTCCAAAATAACTACTTTACGAACGCCTTCTTCTGTGTAAAGCATTGATTTAATTGTGGTTTTCAGCACATCGCAATGCCCAATGGCAGTGTTCATAAGACTGCAAACTCTTGCATATTTTAGCTGGCTGTTTTCCCGTTCTCTGATGCCACATGAAAGCCTCGACACGCCTCGGCGGGAATCAAGCTCGAGAGACTAACCGCACGGCTACTTCATTGAATTCGATATCGGAGACGATCATTCTCGATGGACGCAAACGCCACTCGCGCCCGTTCACTGCCTTCTCCTTCAACGTGCCAACGACCATTCGCGTGACTGACGCGCATCTTCGCACGCGATCGCCACCAATCGTTAATCTCGCCCGGCAAAGCAATCCACACATTCTGATCTTCGCGCAGCGACCTTAAGTGATCCAACAACCGCTCATACGTGGCGCGTGCACGGCGCTCGATGACATAGTCCGGATGCACGATGAAACTGGCCAGCCCGTGTGCATCTTTGATGATGTTGATTTGCTGCTCCCAGAGCCGAGTGGAATAGTCAGACAGAATCTGAAAAAGCGAATAATCCTGAGTCGCCGTGACCGGGATTTCGAGTCTGTTTCCGACGAAGTACGGCATCACCGTACAGCATCCGCCTCTCTGCGGGTCCAAATGAGCGACGTTCGGAACCGACATGTCATACTCAAAATCAAGAGCTTCCATCCATTCCAAGTTGCGATAGAGAACAGCGGATCTGAAACCGCGCGCACCGAATTGCTTTCCGTACCGATTGATCTTCGCTGCTCGAACAAGAAATTGGTCGTGGTCGACGAAGAGGTTGCCATCGTGATTCAAGTCGTGGACGTTGATTTCAAATCCGCGGCTTCGAATCGAGCCCAAGAACGATTCAGTAACCTCGTAGCGCTCTTCAGGAACGACCTGAAACGAGGTCTTGATGGCAAACGAGTCATTGATGTCCATCAATGTAGAGCTGAAATCACGGCCCGCCGTCGTCTCAATATCATGCGTAACTGTCGCGCAGGCGGAGGATCCATCTGGCCAGAACCATACGAAGGGAATTTCGCTAGTGCCCTGCGCTTGGATGGAAGCGAATAGCAGCATCTCGTATAACGAATCTACAGTTCGATCTACCGGCCACTGGGGAAATGGAATCCGCTCCCAACCACGTAATGAGAGTCGTTGAAGATGTTTGCGTGCAGCAACAGGCATTAACGGACGGAAAAGGTAATAGATCTTTCGAGCAACTCGTGCTCGATAGCTCTTGCCGTTTGCGGTTGACGTATATTTCTCGAATTGCAGATTCTCTATCACTTCTGCAGGATCAAATGGCAGAACGACTTCTCCGTTCTGCCGCTCGACTTCGAGGTGAAGGGTCCGAGTTGATTCGCCAGCGCTTGCACGTCCGTAAACCATCGGGCCTCCCTGGAGGGAGAAAAGGCGAGGACGTAAGCTCAATTCCCCAAGCAAGTTCGCCCGGACATTGGTTTGAGCACAGCGATAATAGTCAAACATTAACGAATCCAACGGTATAGATTTTGAGAGCATGCTCAACCTGCGTGCTTGTAGAGGACCTTTCCTAGCGACTCGAGAAGCGAATCCGGAAGTATCTCGCATGACTTTCCTAACACCCACTGCCTCCATCTGGATTCGAGACACTCGGCTTTAATGGAGTATCGGAAGTAGGGTAGCGGGCTCCTGACTGAGCCCCAGTGGTTCTTGAATGTGATGAGACCGTCGTTTCTTATGTCGGACCGACCAAAATCAAACCTCAGCGCGCCGCCGAGTTTAGCGTCTTGTATCGCTCGCCACAGTAGCAGTGATATGCCACCAAGTTTGTTGGCTTTCACATTTGAACATCCATACTTGTAAACCACCGTATCCCGGTATTGACACGTAACGATCGCCGCCACCGGTTCGTTACCACTTGACAGGACGCGAAACTTGATCCGATCCCCGAGATACCGATTCAAATTACGGAACCATCTAATAGACTGTGGCGGCACTTTGTGTCGGCGCCTTGCGCCCAAAAAGAGTGTGTAAAACTTAGTAAGCAAGTCTTCGGAATTTCCCACCTCATAGGTCAGCCCCAACCGTTCAGCTTTGCGGATATTGCGTTGTACACAACTCTTGTGAAACGTCTTGAAGAGTTGATCGAATTCACGATCAAGAGCGAGTTGATGTATGCAGTGCGAATCGTGCCGCTCGAACTGTCTCATCTTCTCCCGCCCGTCGCTGATCGGCCGTAATGGACGTATTTCGATGTAGTTGAAGTTGTTCTTTCGAACCATTTTTCGAAAGCCATCAGTGAGCGATTCCAACTCATGCGACTCACCACTCAGCAATGGCTCGCAGTGATCCGAAAACGGTAAAGATACCAAGCGTGCACCTGTGACCCAACTCTTGACATAGCAGAACACGATTCCATTTGAGAGCGGATCCCGCGGTTTTGATGTTGTGAGCACAAGAGGTTGGTATCCGTACGTGTCCTGCAAACTTCTTAGCCAACCCTCGCTATGGAAAATGGATGCATTTGGGTGGTGTCCTATGAACTCGCTCCATCGGGAGTCGAGTAAAGGATTGAGGAGAAAAACCTCAGTCCTTTTGCCCTGCCCTTCACCAGAGGATGTGTTTCCACACGACACTCTCAAAATCCTTCCTAAAACACACGCTCGTCATGTACTGCTTTCGAAGCTGCCTTCTCGGACATTTCTGGGATGTAAGATTTTGGAACACCGACTGCTGACTCCCCGATCTGCTGGCGTTTGCGGACCAGCGAATCGATCAACATCAAATATTCGGCCTGTTTGACAGCCCAGTTGTTTTTTTGAATATGCAGATTTGCAGCTTTTACAAGAGAGGCCCTCTTTTCCGGATGGAGGTACAAGTCGACCACGGCGCCCGCAAGTGCGGTTTCATCCTCCGATTCAAAAAATCGGACCATCGAGTCATCGAAGGACACAGTGTCAATTCTCGTGCGCGAGACAACGACCGGAACACCCACCGCCATAAACTCTTGAATCTTGGTACTGGCAGCTTCGTTGCCGAATTTTGAACTGGCGCGTTTTGGCACGACCGCGAGATCTGCCGTTGCCATGATGCCTGCTATTTCAGCTGTGGGCTTGTAGTCCGATATCAAAACTCTGTTCTGGAGGTTCAGTTCGGTTACCAAGCGTTCAAGCTCCGGTCTGGACGGCCCTTCTCCATAGATGTGGAATTCGGCATTTTTGACTTTCGCAGCAACTTCAACAAACGCGCGAATGGCCACATCAACGCCCTGATGCCTGTTCAAGCTGCCTGGGTACATCAGCACAAAGGACTGACGTGACTTTTCCACCGGCCGCAAGTGAAACAACTCAGGGTTCGGGTAATTGCAAATCACGGAACATTTGTCAGGGCGAACGGAACGGCCTATGAGGCGTTCGTGCCATAGACGATTTGCCACGATGACATGGCTGGCGAGCGCAGCTGATAGCTTCTCCACCGATAGCATGGTCCGAAACACAATCGAATGCTCATTGCAGTTGAACTTGCTCGCGTAAAACTCCGGGAGGATGTCATGTATATCCAAAACGACCGGCACACCGACTAATCGAAGCGGAAGTACCGAAAATACGAGAAAATCGGGCACGGAGTGTACGTGGATCAAGTCGTAGCGCCGTCGCAGATGTTTCCAAGTCAAGACGCACATCACGACAAACATGAATCGCACGATTCGAAACAGGTAAGCCAGCGCCGACTGTTCGTTGATTTCGCGTTTCTGCACCCGATAAAGATTTACTCCATCGATAATTTCGAAACGAGATGTGCCGGGATGCGCAAGAGCGATGACGTCGACGGAATCTCCGCGTTCGGTGAGAGAACGTGCGTACTGAATGATCCGACTATCGGATTCATAGAACGAATATGCCACCATGCAAATGTTCATTGGAAGAAGACCTTATAACGGGACACTTCAAAGACACCGCTGTGAACTCAGGGCGCCGGTTGCGGCTATTAAGACTGTTCCCTCTCGGCGCAAATGGTGATTAGGAAATCTGCGGATTCCTCGTTTGTTGCAAGGGCGCACGCGTGTCCGGCTTTTGGAGAACAGTCAGCCTCAGCAAATGTTTAATCCGGTTGGACTGCTCCTGACGGAAGTAATTGATAAAATCGCTTGAGACCGCCCTTGGCTCACGACGAAGATACGCATAGACAAAGCCGAAGAATCTTGCTCCTGCCCCAACCACATATGGAGAGACCAGCACTCTTCGTAAGACCTTGAGCAACTGAAACGCTGGCAGAGTTCCGAGCGAATAATCCATCCGGCCTTGGCGGAAGCAGCTTGGAAGCATGCCTCCTGCCGATCCCGTGACTCGATGGTGCTGTATTGGCAGGTCGGAAAATGACTCCACACGCCAACCGTTCATTCTCGCTGTTACCTCGGCGTACGTATCGGGTCCGCCGAAAGGTAAGGCGGGATATCGCCCCCCGATGTCCAGAAAGCACTTGCGACGAAACAATTGAACGGCGTGGGCAACTGAAGTTGCGCTGTTGTCCTTGCGTTCCCTGTACACTCCGTCTTCGCACTCCTCCGTCACCGCGCCACCCGCTAGACCCAACTGAGGCTCGTCATGAAAGCGTTGCAGCAAATCTGCGAAATAGCTTGGACTCATTGTGATATCGGCATCCAGATTCCCGATGAAGTCGAATTCGCTTTGGGACACGCGCGCAATTCCTGAATTTATTGCATGAGCCTGTGCTGCGAAGTTGCGCGGATGATCTTCGGTGAGCCGATGCAGCTGAATGAAATTATGCGCAGATGCATACTTTGTCACAATGGCATCCGTGTCATCTGTCGATCCATCACTCACAATCACCCATTTAGCTGGCTGGTGAGACTGCGAGACCACGGACTCGATCGTTTGCTCGAGCAACTCGCCCTCGTTGTAAGCAGCTGTGACCAGAACGTAGCTTGCTCGCTTTTGCGTTTCCTGCATCTTTTATTCTCCAGCGTGCCGCACAATCAGCGAGTGATTGCCCATCAACCACTGCAGACATGAAACACTTCGCCGCACCTTCGAACCTGAGTTCACGCGATTAGCCCGGTGGAGACAATAGGAGAGCGAATATCCAGCGATCCGCGACAGTTCATGGATTGCAATTGCGATTCTGTACCCCGCGGCACCCAACCTCCCATGATGTTTCTGGAAGTACTGCAAATTCGCCCTCCGCATTTCGACGTAATAACGGGCTGGTGCTTCTTCAGAACTTCCTCCTCCATAGTGAAGTGACTCTGTGTTGCCGCAGAATGCAACCCGCCACCCGGCTTTGCTGAAGCGCTGGCACCAATCGATGTCTTCTCCGAACATGAAGAATCGTTCATCGAGTCCGCCGACTTGCGCGAGCGCCCGGCGCGAGGTTATCCAGAACCATCCCGTAACAACCTGCACGTCCTTGATTCCAAGTGTTCCATCGGTTCTCACCGAAAAACCCGCCAGTCTTTGTGAATTTGGCAGGACAGACTGCAGGGCAAGCGCCGCGCAAAGAGTGTTCCACACCGTGGGCAGCCGCATTACCGAAAGTCCGACGCTCCCGTCAGGGCAGATCATTCTTGGCCCCATAATGCCGATATCGCTGTTCGCCTCCATATCCTCCACCAAGGCATCGAGGCAACCCGCGTACACAACCACATCCGAATTGATGAGGGCGACATACTTGCCCTGGCTGAGGGCAACACCAATGTTGTTCGCTTTGGCGAATCCTAGATTTGCCTGGTTTTCGACGATCCGAACCTGGGGGAATTGTTCGCGGATCGCGGCTGGAGTTCCATCCGTCGAAGCGTTGTCGACGACAATGATTTCCATCCCGACCTTCGGCGGATGTGAGTGGAGGGACTCGAGGCATTCGAGGACGTAACGTTTCCCGTTCCACGTCACAATAATGATGGATAGCAGCGGATTACTTTGTGAGTGCATTGGGCAACATTAGACGTGCTGATGATCGAAGAGGCTTGCTGATAGCGCGGGTGCTATCTCCGCGTCAGTTTCGTCGAGGGACGGCACAGATTCCAGCTTCCGTGGTTGTGGTGCTTGGATAAACGTCGGGATGATTGCGATCATGGCCAGCAACGCATACCAGCCGACGACAGCCTGGTCGAAGTACACGATTCCGAAATACGCGACCACATTCGCGAACAGGGCTGTACCAATAACCCAGATGAGCCTCAACATTTTCGGATCGCTCTCAGCCCGCCTGCGAGTCTTTCCGATGAGCTTGAATGCATAGACCAGCATGGCGATAAACAATACAAAGCTGAGCAGTCCTCCGGATATACCGGCGGCGACGTAAGCGTTGTCCACATCCCACATCGACCAACCCCAATCCGGGTTGGAACGCGTGCCGATCAGCCACCACTCGGAAAAATGCCGGACGAAGTTGTCAACCAGCATGGCGCGATGCCAACCCGTACCTCCGAGAACGCCGCTCGCCCGGTTCATCAGAAACCAGATCGGAGAATCCATGAAGAACTGGGCAGCAATGATCAGAATGACCAGCGCCCAACGTAGCTGGCGGAGTTTCTTTCGCATCTGCCACATCAACAGTCCAATCAGAGCCGCGGCATAAGTCATAACCGGAGTACTAGAGTGCGAAAACACGACCATGACCGTTGATGCAAGCATTCCAGCCACTGCAAGAGGTCTGCTTCGCCGATCATGGGAATACAGGCCGGCAAACAGCGGGAAAAGCATTGCAGCCACTACGCCCGCGGTAATCGCGTGCCCGAATGGACCTTGGGCACGAATATTTCCGTCGCGAACGTTGGTGATCGTGGGGGCGCCCATCAGCCAGAACGGATTGTATGCCGTGAAGTACTCATAAACCATGCACGGTGCGACAACGATTACCATCGCGGCCAAAGCCTTGACGACACGCACAACATCGTCAGAGTCTCGGACCAGGTAACGGAGAAGGAAGTACGACCCCATGGTTGTTAGAAGAAGTCCAGCGCGGTTGACAACAGCCCCAAGGTCCCACCAGAGGAGGCAGTACATGATTCCACTGCAAAGCGCACTCGCCAGGACGAGTTTGTCGAACAACTTCAGGCGTCCGGGGAGCCCTTCCTTGCGGATGAAGATCCGCGCCCAACCGGCCAGCACCAGAATGCGGGTGGCGTTGAAATGCAGGGACCCGATGAGAACGACCACGTGCAGCGGCAGCAACAGAGCCGCGATCAGAAATGGCACATATGCGTATTTGCGGGGCAAAGCGAAGATTAGAGAAATAGCCCCCAACAACACGAGGATCGCCAGCAGCGTGGCCGATGTGGCGTCATCGCCGCCGCCAAAATAATAGTTGCTTGGAAGGTCGTGCTTATAATCGGGCACTAGCCGTGCTCGCTGAGAAGAACAGAGGTATTCGATTTTGGGAAGGCGCGAAGGCTATTTAGATCCGGTGGCGAGCGATGAGCAAGCTCGTCGCTCGCACGCAGAGGGATTCTTGTTCAATTGACGATGGCTGTCAGTCCGCTTGGTGGCGCTACCTGAGTCGCCTGCGAATACTGGTATGCTCCAGCATCCCACGAACCCGAATTCGGCCTAGGCGTACCTTTCTTGTCGAGGCATAAAGCGCCAAGGCCCGGAATTGGTTGGCCTTGACATATGCTGGTAAGGTTTTGAGCAATGCCTATAGCAGGGGAACCAGTTTGTAATGTGTAATCCGAATTGACTTTCGGGTCGGATGTAATGCTGTGTTGGTCTCTAGCTGCGGCTTGCCAGTTAGGCCATGCGTAGAAAGTCGGAGATGACCCTGTGGCAAAAGCCTGACCAGACGCGTTGGAGATCTGGAACCAAACGTTGTAATCACTCAAGAACGTGCCAGCAGCTACCCAGTGACCCATGGTATTGAGATTGACGTTGTTCTTCCATTCGAGATACGTACCGTTAAAATCGTTCGTCGAACGCAGACTGTTTGAAATGCCACAAACCGACCGGCCATCGATCGTATTGTTATAAATGTAATAGTTATCGGTTCCGTTCCACTGCATTGCAATGGCACCTTCACCAGGACACGCGTACGTCCCCCCCGGCGAGCCAGTCTGGTTCATGACATTGTTGAATACGTACGTGGGTCCGTTCGAATATTGGCTAAGAAAAATATAGCCGGTTATGTAGCCCAATTTACCGTGAATGAAATTGTTGTAGATATAGACATTCCGATATAGAGAGCCCGCAGAATTGGGTGCGCGTACGAAGATCGGATCTGTGTGAAAATTGTCGGCTGGTTCCCACCAATGATCGTTGTCGAAGATCGTATTGTCGTGCAAGTAGGCGCCATCCAACTGACCCGCGGAATATCCGCCGGCAATATCTAGTCCCCAGACGTTTTCAGATACCGTGTTGCCGTAAACTTCCCAATTGCCAAACGTCCCTGTGTCGGTCCACAGTCCGATGCCAGTGTGCGCCTCAGGAATGGTGTTGTCATGCACTTTGATGTTGCTGTGCGCATACTCGATAAAGATTCCGCTGGAATTCGTGGCTCCCGTTCCGTTGTCTGTGGACATCGATGTTCGGACATAAATGTTTCGGATGCTGAGGTTCTTTATTTCGATGTCGCTGCATTTCCCACCGAAAATACCATTGCTGTACTGTTTGTTCGCGAATGCAGTGCCATTCGCGGTGCTTTGGATCATACCGTTATTGCCACCATCAATGGTAATGTAGTCGAAATCGCCTAGCCCGATGCATCCCGACGAGGGACAATATGGCAAGCTAATCGCTGCACCTGACTCAAAAACAATGGTTGTATGTGCGGCGGCAGAGCCGCTCGCTTGAACATTCAAGGCGGTGCTGAAGGTGCCACAGAGATGAACCGTGTCCCCAGCAGTGATTTGGGCAGCGCTGCCACCCCAGTTTGTTGCTGTATTGAACCATGTGGCCGGGTGAGCATTCGCGCAGTCGGCTCCGCTGCTGCTACCAGCGGTGGTCTGAGCGATGTAAACATTTTTGGCCACGCTAAATGTGGGAAGAGCGAGCAATAGCGACATCAAAATCGCTAGGGGGAGCGACTTGCGCATTCTAAAGCCTCCGGCTGTGGTGGCGGGTGCGGCCATTATGTATCAGCCA
>AP72_2010_repI_A100DRAFT_1000013_pt1 | contig 28095 bp, 26 predicted proteins | sample AmaPasrepliIA100_FD_9193 | JGI IMG/M metagenome (IMG submission 9193)
GCCAGTGGCCTCATATTGGCTGTCTCCGCTGATGATGGAGTCCTGATGACGCCGAAGCCTGACATCGATCCGAAGAGTGGGTCGATCGATCCGCCCATCGATCTGGGAGGCAAGCCGGAGTTCCTCGCGTCCGACGAGGCTGGCAAGATCTATATCAATCGGGTCGACAAAAATCAGGTCGCTGTCGTTGACATCAAATCAAGAAAAGTTCTGGCGCACTGGCCGGTCGCTCCGGGCGGAGCGACCGTGGGCTTGGCCATCGACACTGCTCGTCACAGACTGTTCGTTGGATGCCGCAACCCCCCAAAACTGATCGTGATGAGCACCGACGACGGGAAGGTGCTCGCCGATCTGCCAACCGGCGCCGGCGTTGACGCGACGCGCTTTGATGGCCGGCAGGCATTTGCGAGTTGCCGGGACGGGAAGCTGAGTGTCGCAGCCGAAGTCAACGGCACATTCGAGATTGTTGAAACGGTCGCGACCGCACCCGGCGCTAGGACTATGGACCTCGACGCTGCTGCGCACAAGATTTACGCCGACTGCCGAGTTTGAAGAGCAGAAACCGGGAGCCACGGGCCGTCCCGCTGCAAAGCAGGCACGTTTGAAATCGTGGTTGTCGCCCGACATTGAGGTCGAAACCTCCATGCATTTTCTCCATAAGGACTCCTGGCGCAAATGACCCCGGAAGATCGACATCAAATGATCGAACTCTGCAAACGTATTGCTCGCGAGACAGATTTGAAAACACTAGCTGTCTACATGGACGAACTCAAAGGGATCATTCAGATTAAAATCAGGGAACTACGCGAGGCTCACAAACGCCCGTCAAAATAAAGTGTTCCCCGATACTGGCCGATAGTCATTAACTTTCGAGGTGCAAAATCGAATGACTATCGAGACCTTCAGGTAGTTTTCATGTCGCTACACTAACTTCTTCCCGAAGTCAAAATACGTTCAATACCTCACTTGAGACCCCGGCATCCCGAGATGTCGGGGATTTTTGTCCAGATAGGTGTCGCGCTGAGGGCTCTCTTCGAGTGAATGATACAGCGCACATCTTCTCTCGCACCGGACTGGTCCCGTTTCTGTAAGATAGAGTTTCTGGCACCCCGGGGTTCGGAATGCCAGTTCCCACGCTGACATGCGAAAAGCAGTTCTACTCAATACCTGGCGCAAAATCCAGGATTGGCAAAAGGCTAAGAGTTCCCTTCGGTTTTGGAACGTCATTGTTCTGGGTATTGCTTGTTTGTTAGGCGCAATTGCCGTGCTGCAATATCGCTGGACAGAGCAGCTTAGCGGCGCGATGGAACGGCGTATCAGAAGCAATCTTGATTCGTCCATGACTCAGTGGAGCCTCGACCTGTACGGGAGGCTTTCCTCCATATGTGTTGCACTCCAGGTCGGCCCAGATTCGGGAGCGTTTGGCATTTGGAACGACTACCTTCAGCGCTATGTCTTTTGGAGCCAAAAGGCAAAAGAGGCGGCACTCATCGAGAATATTCACTCCGATCCAGCGCTGATCGAGAGTATCTACATCTGGGAGACCAGCAATCGACTTCATCCCCAGCTTCACCTGTTAAATCCACAGACCAACAGGATTGAAGATGTTGCCGCTCCCGAGATTCTTAATCCCTTACTAGCGCGGTTAAGCGCAAGATCTCAGACTCTCCCCCAGGCCCTTCGAGCCTGGGAACTATCCGGTCCAACCGCAAAGGCCAACGCGGGGGTGTCCCCGCCCAGGGGCATTCCGGACCCCATTACCGGGTGGCAGTTCGATGAGTCAATTCCAGCCATCGTCCATCCTCTGGTGCATCACGCCAATGCAGATCCTCACACGGAAGCGATTAATTTCTCCGCCGATAAACCGGTGGACTGGATAGTCGTAGTGCTCAATTGGACTACGATCCGAGAGCGCATCTTGCCCGATTTGTCGAAACGCTATTTCACCGACAAAGACGACGCTGCCTACAGTCTGGCGATCGTCTCTGGCGGAGCACCCGCTCGCGTCATTTTTTCCTCGGACAATAATTTCTCGAATCTGGGCAACTCTTTGCCCGACTCTTCCATGAATGTCTTCGGGCCCCCGCCAGAGTCTCTCGAAGGTCACGTCTGGGAGTCCTTGAAGAACGCTGAGAAGCGAAAGCAGGGAGACGCGGTCAGCTTTTCAGGACCTGTATGGTTCCCGGTAATCCAGTATGAGAGTGGAACTCCACCGTGGTTGCTGGTGGCGAAGCGTCGAACCGGCTCTCTAGAGTCGGTTGTGAATCGAGTCTGGCGCGCCAATCTTGCGACCGGGTTGGCTATTCTATTGCTCTTGGCGGTCAGCGTCACTCTGGTTATTTTTGCCACGCGCCGTCTTCACCGCATCGCACTTCTTCAGATGACCTTCGTCGCCAGTGTTTCCCATGAACTTCGCACGCCTTTGACCGTCATGATTTCCGCGGCCGAGAACCTTGCGGACAGAGTCGTTGAGGAACCAGCCGAGATCCAGGAGCATGGGGAAGTAATAATCGGCCAAGGGCGAATGTTGATGGATCTGATCGACCGGATTCTGCTCTTCGCTGCGGGTACCAGCGGAAAACGGCTGCAGGCTCTACGCCCAGTTCAGGTTGCCGATGTGCTGAAACAGGTGCGACGCAATGTTGCCCGGCTGGTTCAGACAGCCGGAATTGAACTCGAAGAACGAATTCCTGTAGACCTGCCGCCCGTTATGGCTGATCCCGGACTGCTCGCGCAATGCTTACAGAACCTGATAGTGAACGCGATCAAGTACCGCGGTGACAGCCACTGGGTTGGTCTGTCGGCGGAACTCCATCCCGGTTCAGGCCGCGAGCGAGAAATATGGATCAGCGTCGAAGATCATGGGATGGGTATCAGTGAGCAGGATTTGATACATGTCTTCGATCCGTTTTATCGTAGCCCCGAGATGCTGGAGACTCATGTGCAGGGAACTGGTTTAGGCCTGACCGTCGCAAAACGTTGCATTACGGACATGGGTGGAAGGCTCGTCGCTGCCAGTCAGCTCCGTCAGGGAAGCACATTCACCGTGCAGCTACCCGTGGCTGAGGCCCTTCAACGCGAATCGACACTCTCAGGTTCGGCGATGACTCGAGGAGGATCCGAATGAGCGAAAGTATTTTGCTCATCGAAGACGAACAGGAGCTCTGCAGAGTCCTAACACTCCGATTGAACAAAGAGGGCTACGAAGTTGACACGGCCTCCGACGGCGTGAGTGGCTGCAAGAAGGCTCTAGGGGCATCATTTGACCTCATCATCCTGGATATCGCACTTCCCCAGCGCAACGGTCTCGATGTGTGTCGTGACCTCCGGCAGGCCGGTCTGGCCACTCCGATTCTCATGCTTACCGCTCGTACTCAGATTGCGGACAAGGTAGTGGGTCTCAAACTGGGCGCGGACGACTATGTGACGAAGCCTTTTGCTTCCTCCGAGTTGATGGCTCGCATCGAGGCGCTGTTGCGCAGGCCTCCTCTACAAACAAATCAGCCTGTTCATGAGTTTGGCACCGTGCGCATCGACTTGCGGCGTATGGAAGTGAAGCGCAATGGCAAACTCGTTCGCCTCACGGCTCGCGAGTTTCAACTCCTTCGCTACCTCGTAGAAAGGCCCGGTATTGCCGTCGCGCGGAAGGAACTCTTACGCTCGGTTTGGGCATACGATGCTGACAGTTTTACGCGAACTGTGGACGTTCATATTGCCGGTTTGCGAAGGAAGCTGGAGGAAGACCCAGACTCGCCTCAGTTGATTGTCACCATCCCCGGCATGGGATATCGGTTCGACGGCAAGGCACAATGACTTCCCGCGAGCGCGATGACAGCTCGTCCAGTTCATTTTGATAGGTCAATTTGCTGTGAGTTGACGCGAGAGCTTCAAGCCAAGGTCCTGCACCAGGCGAGCCTGTCGCGAACATTCTGCTTCTCCGCTCCCTGTGATGTAATGGCGGAATGTCTTGGCTCACGGTACTTAACCGCGAAGTCATCGCCTGCACCAGATGTCCGCGCCTCGTCGAGTATCGCGAGCAGGTGGCCCGCGAGAAGCGGCGAGCCTATCGCGACTGGGACTACTGGGGGAAGCCCGTTCCGGGATTTGGAGATCCCGACGCTCGCGTTCTTGTGATGGGATTAGCGCCGGGAGCCCACGGCTCAAACCGCACCGGACGCCCGTTCACAGGCGACGCTTCCGGCAACTTCATGTATCCCGTGCTTCACGAGGCAGGCTTTGCCAACCAGCCAACCGCGACCGATCGCAACGATGGCCTGAAGCTGATCGATCTCTACATCACCGCGGCCGTTCGATGCGCTCCGCCTGACAACAAGCCGCTGCCGCAGGAACTCGCAGAGTGCGCCGTATTCCTGGACCGCGAAATTGCCGGGCTCAGCAAGGTGAAGGTTGTTGTCGCGCTTGGGAAGATTGGCTTCGACGCTTATCTCAATAACTTGAGACGCCGCGGATTGGTCACCACCCGCGCACCATACATCTTCAAGCATGGAGCGCATTACCCCATGCCCGATGACAAGGTTCTGCTTGCGTCTTATCATCCATCGAACCAGAACACCGCGACCGGTAAACTCACCCGGGACATGTTTGTCGCGATATTCAAGCAGGCCCGAAAGATCGCCGATAAGTAAACCAAAGCGCCGCAAGGCCGGAGCGTGGAACCTTCCCACCAAGGGAATTGCCGTTTAAGCAGGTAACGGTCCGGAGCGGCGCTTTCTGCGAAATCCTCATCGTCTCCTACTTCAATTTTGTGACTGTGACTTCGAGTTGAAACTGGCGCTTGGAGTTGGGGTCGTCCATGCTGCCGATAAGGATTGGTTTACCAACGACTAGCAATGTGCTGCCGGAGATCTTGATCTGCCGAACGATAGGGAGAGACACGCTCGTATGTTCAGACTCATTGTTTGTATCAAGGTTGCTAACGTCACTACGAACAGCCAACAGCAATTCTTCACCATGCTCCCGTAGTTGAGCCCAGATGCTTGTGCCCACATCCAGATATTGGTATTGCACCTGCGCCGAGGCTGAGATATTGGTACTGGAGGCGGCGGCTACCGGAACGCGCGTCCCGATCTTGATCTCGTTAGATTCGCTCGCGGTCAGATTCATGGAGTAGTGCCGCGTGTTTAAGACTTTTCCGTCGGACACCTCGTTGAAAGCAAAATCCAGGCGATAGGGCCGCACCGGTTCGAACTTTCCCGATTGCGCCGGAGCCTCTTTTTTGGATTCGTCCTGAGCGCTAGCCGACAGAAGCCCAGAAGCGAGTCCTATGCAGATAACGGGAATAAGTAGCGCGACTATTTTTCTCATTGTTGCTCACCTTTCTTCTTCAATGGAAGTGGAAGGCCGGGTTTCTGAGCCGGCATGGTTCATTACTTTCTGTGTTTCAAGCGCGAATTCTTCTTGTGCTTGGGCTACGAGTTGAGCCTCGTTGGGGAACTTTTTAACGTACTCGGCCAAGGCGATCTCTTCTGTGCTCAAGGGTTGGAGAGAAGGGAACTGGTCGAGCTTGGGATGGGTATCCCGGTGAGTGGTTCTTTGGACGACACGCTTTCGAACCGGAGCGATGTCTCGAACGATGGTGTTCTCAGTTCTGCGCGGGACGACTTGATTTACAGGTGGGTGTTGAATCGCTGGATGATTTGCTATTGCGGGAATAGTGTGTCCGTTGAAGCGCCAGGCAATCGCCATGATGATCATCGCGAGAGCAGCGGCCGCTAATCCCCAGGCCCACCACCGTGAAGGCCTTCTGGATTCCTGGTTGCGAAGATTGGCCAGAATGCGCTGTTCTAGTCCCTCCCGCGCCTCCATGGTCGCGTACATCGCCAGAGCTGTATTGATTACGCGATCCAGATCGCGGTCGGGATCATTCGAATTTGTTTCATTCCATCGATCGTTTTGCTTTTGCATTCTCGTCACCTACTTCCTGGCTAAACGCTGCCCCAGCCTCTCTTTCAGAATCTGGCGCGCACGGAACACTCGCGATCTCACTGCTGCCTCATTGATGTCGAGAGTCAAAGCAATTTCCCGCGGCGACATTTCCTCAATTGCCGAAAGCAATAAGGGCGCGCGAAGCTTCTCCGGCAAGGCCCCGACCAGTTTGTCGAGAAGTGCGCCCATCTGCGTTCCATGCAGGGATTCATCCGCCGACGCGTCGGTGGAAGCAATCTCGAGAGGAGGCCTTTCAGGATCCTCCAACGGAACCTCACAGCGCCGGCCCTTGCTCCGATCAACTGCGACGCGCCACGCAATACTCGCCAACCAGGTCTTTGGATTCTCGACGGCCGCGAGCCTCGAGGCATACCGCAGCACTCGAAGGAAGGTCTCCTGGGTTGCATCTTCGGCGTCATGATGGCTTCGGAGTACCGCAAACGCGATCCGATATACAAGCCGCGAGTACGTCTGGACGAGTTCTTCGACGACGGTAGTGGCACTGCGCTCAGCCCTTGCCGCCGCGTTCAGGATCGCTTCTCCCGCCAGCACTCGTCTGCCCTCAATCATGAAGACCGCCTGTGGGTCGATTGTGTTCAGGAATTTCTGTGAGGAAGAACGCTGGTAGAGACGTTGCTTGCAACGTCTCTCTGGCTACGTCTCAGTGTCAAACGCATTGCTGCTCTTATCTGGAGCTAGAAGGGAATTGNCGGTAGTCCACCTGGGTAGAGAGGCGTAACAAGTTACGTCTCTACGAAAGGATTACGGGTTCCGGCTCCAGCCGGACACCCCAAATTTCCTCGACACGTTGCTGGATTTGATCTTTCAGGCTGAGGATTTCAGCGGCACTCGCTCCGCCACGGTTCACGAGTGCTAGAGCGTGCTTGCTCGAGATTCCGGCGTGTCCAAGCGTGTAGCCGCGGGCAAACCCGGAGTGTTCGACTAGCCAAGCGGCAGACACTTTGTGATTGTTCTCCAATCCTGGATACGTTGGGATCGCCAGTTGTTTTGCCGAAGCTCGTTTCTGAAGATCCTGGTGCTGAGCCTCCGAGAGAACCGGGTTCTTGAAAAACGAACCCGCATTCTGGCGGTCGGGATCGCCCTCGACGATCAACATCCCCTTTCGTGCACGAATCTGGCGGACAGCTTCTCGTACTTCTCCTAATGCCGGTGCTGTTTCCCGTTCTGCGAAGTGCCGTTTCAGATCGGCGTATTCCAGGTGCGCATCGCCTCCCGGGATCAGCGCATACGTGACCCGGAGAATAATGAAACGCCCGCGTTCGCTCGTGTTGAAGATGCTTGATCGATAGGAGAATCCGCAAGCTTCGCGACACAACTCGCGGACCTGGTTTTCCTTCTGATCGAATACCTCGACCGCCTCGATCGTTTGGGAAACGTCCTGCCCATACGCGCCGACGTTTTGCACCGGTGTGCCGCCGACGCTGCCCGGGATCCCGCTGAGACATTCGACCCCGGCGCAATTCTGCGCGACCGTATGCGACACGAAATGATCCCAGGATTCTCCTGCGCCGACCTCGAAAACAACTTTGCCTTCTGCGCTGGGGCGCGCCTGCCGGTCGATGCCCAAGATCCCAATCTTCAGAATCAGTCCGGGCCATCCAGAATCGGCGATCAAAAGATTGCTGCCGCCACCCAGAACAAAGCATGGGACATTCTTCGTTCGCGCCCACGAGACAGATTCTTGTACTTCCGTGGGTGACGCGGCCTCGACGAAATACCGGGCGGGTCCGCCGATGCGGAAAGTGGTCAGCGGCGCGAGCGCGACATTCTCTTGCGGCAACATGAAGCAATGACTATATCGCAGCGCGTGCTTTCGAGCGGCATTACGACTCAACCGTTAGAATGATTATGAGGAACGAAGATTATGCCGATGTATCCGGAAATCATGGTTGTGCCCATGCGCGAGGAATTGACGGGACTGGGAATCGACGAACTGCACACGCCGCAAGAAGTGGATCAGGCGCTGAAGGATCGTCCTGGGACCACAATGGTGGTTGTGAATTCGATTTGCGGTTGTGCCGCCGGACGGATGCGCCCCGCCGTGCGGATGGCGATGCAGAACTCGGCAAAGCCCGCCAGATCTTACTCAGTGTTCGCCGGACAGGAGAAAGAAGCCACCGACCGGGCGCGAAGCTACTTCACGGGATATCCGCCGTCATCGCCCTCGATTGCGATTCTGCGCGACGGACAACTTGTCTACATGATGCAGCGGCGCGATATCGAATCGCGGGAAGCGCCAGCGATTGCTGCCGATTTGAAAGCCGCTTTCGATCAATTCTGCTCGTAGAGACGTTGCTTGCGACGTTTCTACAGAGGCCGGGGGCCTGCGGAAGGAGCAAGGTCGTTGCTCGGCGCCAAAGAGACGCAGCAAACCGTGTCTGTACATGCCATGAGTCTCAGGGCTCTTCCGAAACCTCGATCTGGTTACCCTCCAGATCTTGCTTGGAAAATAGCGGGTGCTTTGTCGATCGGTAAGGATGGGGCCCACGCTCACGGCGCGGGAATTAAGCCAGCTGTGGGCTTTTTCGATTGCGCTGGTCTATAGCATCCGCGTTGTGCGATCGGCGTCGTTCTTTAGCCGGGCCGATCATGATAGCCAGCTTCGCTCTCTTCTCGAACCCTAGCGCTACGGAGTTTTCGTCGTCATCCTCGAGTTCAAGTTCAATTCTACGGAGCCCAAGTTTCAATCCTTCGTATTCGCCATGAAGGTCTTCACCACTATGGCATTCGGCTGCACACCGACCGGAATCAACGTCAATAGCGAGTATTCGCTGGGTTCCAGTTTCCGCGGCTTACGCTTCTGAATCACCGTCACGTCACCCGATTCCGTCCCGAGGACGAGCAAGTAGTTCTGATCCGGTGTGAGCGCGAGCCCATCAGGGCGTCTGCCTACGTTGAAGGTTGCGATACGGCGTCCCATCTCAATGTCGTAAACCGCCACACTGTCAGAACCGAAATTCGAAACATAGAGCCGGGAGTTGTCGAGGGTAACGATACCGCGTGAAGGGTGCTGCCCGATTTCCGGGCTGCTGCCCACCTCGTCATTGTAGGTTTCGACGATCGAAATGCTATCGGAATCGAAGTTGCAAACGATCATCTCGCCGCCGTCTGGTTTCAGAGCAAGGCTCACGGGCGTGCGTCCAACGTCGAGCAGGGCGAGCACGCGGTCGTCCTTTTTTGGCTGGATCTTGGGATCCTCAGTAGCCAGCAGAATCGAAGCCACCTGCGACGATCCGGAGCATGACACGAATGCTTTGCTGGAATCCGGCAGTATTGCGACATCCTCGGGATGCTGACATACGGGCAGGCTGGCGCGGACGCGCAACGATTCTACGTCGATCAATGAAACCGTGTTGTCTCCGCGATTGGAAACTACGACAGTCGATCCGTCAGGCGAAACGCGCGCCATCCCCGGAGAATTTCCTACGTGAATTGTGGCGATAACAGAACGATTCTCAAGATCGATGACGGTCACATTCGACGAGCCGGTGTTTGCCACGTAGGCGCGCTTGCCGTCGGCAGATACGTCGATGAAATAAGGCCGTCCCTGCACCCCTATGGTAGCAACGATCGTATTGGTCTCAGCGTTGATCACCGTGATGTTGTTCGATCCGCTATTGACCACGTAGATTTCGTTCTTTTTGCTGTTAGCAGCGATGCCGGTCGGATCGCTTCCCACATGCAGCGTCTTGGCCAGCCGGAAATAACGAAGGTCGATTACGCTGACGGTGTTGCTCTTGCCGTTGGTGACATAGGCGAACTCACGAAAGGCGGGTCCGTATTCGGGCATCTGCTCCTCGCGGAAATACCACCATCCGAGTCCGCCGAGGATGGGCACGAGCACAGCGATGACGAGGAGCTTTCGCAAGGCAGTATCAGTTCGAGAGAAGAAAGATTAGCAGAAAGCTGGCCGAGTTTATTTAGGCTCGATTACCTTGATTCCCTCAATCTTCTCAAAGTGACGACGATTGAAAGTAGCGAGGCTACTGCCCCGCTCTACAGCGGTTGCAGCAACAATGAGATCATAAGGCGCAACCGTCTTCCCGGAAGATTCACAAGCGGCCCAAATCCGAGCATGTTCAAAAGCGGTTGACTGAGTGTAGGGAATGATTAAAACGCCATCGAGAATCGTTCGGATGTGGGTTGCTCGTTCCACTCCATGCCACAGTTCTGCACCCGTAATTGCTGCCACTTCCAGATCCTCAGCTTGTGCTGCGATCCAGCGTCCGAGATCAAAGGCACCCTTCTCACCTTTGATGATTACATCGACATCGAGGACTATCGCCATCGATCTCTCGGAAATTTCAGGGATTTGCGCGCCGCCTGCAAATCCTTGTACCAGGCTTGGGCATCGTCTGGGGACAAATCGATCTTGGCAAGGGCTTTTGCCAGTTCTTTCCCGGTACGGTACTTCCTCCCGTCGGGGACAATCCGGGCGATGGGCGCTCCCTTTCTTAGCAGTATGAACGTTACATCTTGATAATGAGCGCGGTTGACGCACTCCGCGAAGTTACGCGCCGCGTCGGTTACCGAGATCAACTCTTCTTTCATAAAATCATATCATCATATTTTATGTTTCAATTTGGCGTGCCCCCTTCACTTCGCTGCAACCGTTTCCCTTACCCCAATCTCCGGCACACTTCGTCCCACCACCGCGGCGATCTGCCGCACCTGCTTCATCAGTTCGTCGAATTGATCAGGGAAGAGCGACTGTGGACCATCGGATAAGGCCTGATCCGGCTGCGTATGAACTTCCACCATCAATCCATCGGCGCCCACGGCTACTCCCGCGCGGGAGAGCGGGGTGACTTTGTTGCGCTTACCGGTGCCGTGGCTGGGATCCACCAGGATTGGCAGATGGCTCAGCCGCTGGACAGCGGGGACTATGCTGAGATCCATGGTATTGCGGGTATGATCGGCGAACGTGCGCACGCCACGCTCGCATAGCGCCACGTTGTAATTGCCCTCGCTCAGGATGTACTCCGCAGCCATCAGGAACTCTTCCAGTGTCGCCGACATGCCACGTTTCAGCAGCACCGGTTTACGCGCGCGTCCGGCGCGCTTAAGCAGAGAGAAGTTTTGCATGTTGCGCGCGCCGATCTGGATCACGTCGGCGTACTCCTCTACCAAGTCGAGCGACTCGTGGTCTATTGCCTCAGTGATGATCTTCATTCCAAACTGCTGCCGGATATCGCTCATGATGCGGAGCGCTTCCTCGCCGAGTCCCTGGAAGGAATAGGGCGAGGTGCGGGGCTTGTACGCGCCCCCGCGAAAGAACTGGGCGCCCGCCCGATGGACCCGTTCTGCCACCGCAAATGCCTGCTGACGGCTTTCGATCGCGCAAGGTCCAGCGACGATCGCCAGGCCAATGCCGCCGATGGTGGCGGCGGTTCCGGGAAAGCGGATGACGGTGTTTTCTTCCTTCACATCGCGGCTGACGAGTTTGTAGGGCTTCGAAACGGCGATGACTTCCTGCACGCCCGCCATCTCTTCGAGTGTGCCCTGTTCGACCTCACCTTTGTTCCCAGTGATGCCGATGGCGGTGCGGGTTGCGCCCGGCATGGGATGGGCGCGATAGCCCAGCTTTTCGATTTTTTGACAAACGGCGCGGACCTGCTCTTCGGTGGCCTGCGCCTTCATGACGACCAGCATAGATTCACCCTGAGAAAAGACTTGTGTGGGGACAGCCGCCCCGGCTGTCCGTCGAGCGAAGCTCGATTTCGGCGGCCGCAGGAGAAGCCGCACAGTTAAGTGTATCGTCCCGCGGGATGCACCGCAAATGGAGCATGCGGATCTGGATCGGCGGTTACCATCTATACTTCTCGAATGCCTCGCTCCCTAGCGCAGGAACAGGACATCCTCAAGCGTCCTGCTCGGAAACGTCCGCCCCGACTGACTTCCCGCCGTATTGGCATCCATACCTCGACCGCTGGAGGTGCGCAGAATGCTGCTGAGCGCGCTTACCGTTTGGGGTGCAATACGCTGCAAATATTCTCGACGAGCCCGCGGCGCTGGGCTCCTTATGAACTCGGCGAACCGCAGTGCGCCGAGATGAATCGCTTACGTGTCCGATACGATCTGAAACCGCTGGTCATCCATACGAACTATCTGGTTAACCTGGCTAGCTCGAACGAGCGATTCCTGCAGATGTCGCTGGAAGCCTTTCGCGGAGAGGTCATGAGAGCGCTGTCCTTGTGCGCCGATTATCTGGTGCTGCATCCCGGATCGTTCCGCGGGGCTGATCGCGAGCAGGGTCTGATGCGCACGGCTGCCGCAATCGCGGCATCGACACAAGGGCTAGATCTCGCAAAGGGTGGCCTGACGATTCTGATCGAGAACACCGCGGGTGCCGAGTTTTCGCTGGGCGGAAGCTTTGAACAGGTCGCGGAAGTCCTCGAGCGATTGGAAGGCATAGTGCCGGTCGGTGCCTGCATCGATACCTGCCACACGCACGTTGCCGGGTACGACATCGTGAGCGAAGAGGGCTTCTATCAGACTCTGCAGCATCTGGACGCGACAGTCGGTCTGAGCCGCGTAAAAGTGTGGCATTGCAACGATGCGAAAGCCGCCCGCGGATCGAAACTCGACCGTCACCAGCACATTGGGAAGGGAATAATCGGCAAGGAAGCATTTAGGCGCTTGTTGAATGACTTGCGGGTGGCGCACGCGGCTTTTATTGCCGAAACGCCCATCGACAACCCCGGAGATGATCGAAGGAACGTGGATGCTCTCAAGAATCTGGTCGAAGAGACGTAGCTGGCTCCGTCTCTTGCCGGCATGGGCGATCATTTCCGTAGCGAGAGAGACGTTGCAAGCAACGTCTCTACAGAAGATACTCTCCTTCCATGAAACTCTATCGTTGCCGTCAAGGTATCGTCGCCGAGCACGCCGAACGTTTCTACCAGGCCCCGAACTCCTCTTGGGACGAACTTGTCTCCCGGGAAGATCTCGTCTCCCATCTGGCGGACATGTTTGGGGGGGGAAGGGCCCTCGATCAACCGCCCCGGGACACCCTTGCTCCCATAGGCAGCCAGGAAGTCTGGGCCGCCGGTGTCACCTACTTCCGCAGCCGTGACGCGCGTATCGAGGAATCGAAAGATGCTGGCGGCGGGAATTTCTACGATCGTGTCTATTCGGCTCCGCGCCCGGAACTGTTCTTCAAGGCTACTTCTCATCGTGTCGTTGGTCCCGGAGCCAAAGTCGCAATCCGAAGTGACGCGTCCTGGTCAGTTCCCGAACCGGAGTTAGTGCTGTTCATCACTCCCAAGGGAAAGATCGCGGGATACACCATCGGCAACGATATGAGTTCGCGTGACATTGAAGGTGAGAATCCGCTCTATCTTCCGCAAGCGAAGGTCTACGACCGAAGCTGCGCCCTTGGTCCGTGTCTGCTGGTTTCCGACGATCCCCTCCCACCCGCAACGGAGATTGCGATTGAAATTCGCCGAGCGCAGAAGACCGTCTTCTCCGGAAAGACCACGTTAAAAGAGATGAAGCGGACGCCTGAGGAACTTGCGCGGTATCTCTATCACAGCAGCAGTTTCCCTTGTGGAGCTTTCCTGTTTACCGGGACGGGAATCGTGCCGCCCGATTCCTTCACCCTGGCGCATGGTGACGAGATTCAGATTTCAATTCCTCCCATCGGAACGCTAGTGAATGTCGTGGGATGAATGAACAAAACCCTTCACCACAGGGGGGAATGGAGGTTCACAGAGTAAAGCAAACTACTTCTCTGTGTTTGGCTTCAGTTTGGACTCGTTTGAATGTGGCGTCGAGATTGGGTAGCCGTCGGTCAACTCTGTTGTTCTGCTTGCGCGGCTTGTCGCGTCATTCCCTATAGCAGCACAAGCGATAAGGACAGAAGCAGCCAAGTTTGATGCGGCATGAGTATTCGATCCCACCACCAGGATCCGGACAGACTCGGGCACAGAGAGCCATTCGCGCAGCCTGCTGGAGGATTGCGGCTCCGGGCACCAGAAATGGAGACATTAGCAGGAGTGCCGCATTGCGGATCTTCCTAGTAGACCGCAATGCCAAATCGTAATGTGTAGAAACGGGTGTGGCGATCGCAACCGCATCAGTCGCGGGATCGTCAATGAGTTCGCAACAGTCCCGGGCGGTTTTGATTGCTGGATAACGGTTGCTGACCAGAGCGAGTCGATCAGATCGCAGATCACTGACGCAAGTCAGTTGCGCGCCGCTGGCTTCAAAGCAATTCCTAACTAGATTAGGACCCCAATAGCCGTAACCGATTACACCAATTTCGGATCAAGATGATCTCCCGTCAGTCCGCCGTTTTACCTGAGCGCTGAATATCTGGAACTGCGCGTCCTAACCTCGCCGGAACTCCTTTGGCAATTTTATGGTCGGGCACATCGCGCGTGACGACAGCTCCGGCGCCTATCAATGCTCCTTCTCCGATGGTCACGCCTCCGAGAATGACTGCTCCACTTCCGATCGAAGCGCCGCGTTTCACTTTGGTAGCTACAACTTGCCAATCCTTATCAGTCTGGAGCTTTCCATCGACGGTGGCACGAGGATACAAGTCGTTAATGAACATGACGCCATGGCCTACAAAAACATCATCTTCAATCGTGACGCCTTCGCAGATAAAGGTGTGCGATGAGATCTTGCAGCGACGCCCAATCGTGGCATTCTTCTGCACCTCGACGAAAGCTCCAATTTTGGTATCGTCGCCGACGGTGCAACCGTACAGATTAACCAAATCTGGCTGAAAGATCTTGACCCCTTGCCCCAGGACAACATTGGCAGAAATTGGCATGACGACCATTCTATTAGGGCACTCCTCGACAAAAGACGCCGTGGGCGCAGGATTGCCGCCGCATCTCAAAAAGGAGCAAAGCGCACGATACAACAGAACTCGGAGCGCTTCAACTGCGGCAGAAACAGTGCGAGACGCGCTTTGGCAGCCCTTCAGGAGCACCTGGAGCTGCGAAAATACCGCGGATGAGGCTGCTCGATATCAATGCGCAGATCGTCGAGCAAGGCATTACTATCTGAAAGGGGTCTTCGGTGTCTTAATGTGCGGCATCTTTGGAATCGCAGCGCATAAATGCCAAATCCCGGATGGGCTGTTGGAACGCGGTACTCAGTCGCTTGCCCACCGGGGCCCGGACGACTCGGGAACGATCGTAGTGCGCGATGCAGCCTACGAAATCGGCTTAGGCAATCGACGACTCGCTATTCTTGATCTGTCGGCGCTGGGCCATCAGCCAATGCAAGATCCCGACACCGGTAACTGGATCGCTTACAACGGCGAAATTTACAACTTTCGCGACATTCGTAATGAACTCGCGCAGAGCGGCGCAAGATTCATCAGTCATTCCGATACCGAGGTTGTGCTGAAGGCATATGCGCGTTGGGGGCAGGAATGCTTTACGCGATTTCGTGGAATGTTTGCCCTCGCGCTCTGGGATGCGACTCGGCATCAACTTATCGTCGCGCGCGATCCCATGGGCATTAAGCCCTGCTATTACGCGGAGACGGGACCGTTTTTTCTCTTCGCTTCAGAGGTTCGTAGCCTGCTCAATGCGGGGCTCTTGCCGCGTCGTATTGACGCAGCTGGCCTCGCAAATTATCTGACCTTCGGTTCCTCGTACGACCCCCTGTCGCTGATCGAAAAAGTTAAGGCGCTGCCGGCCGGGCACTTTCTCATATGGAAAAATGGCGCCCTGCAACTGTCGCAATACTGGGATTTGGTCGATGATCCTTCCACCCTAGGGGAAAAGGTACCTACGAGCGATGACCCAACCCGTGCGAAGGGTGAGATTCAACCCATGCTCGAGCAAGCTGTCCGGATGCAACTGGTCAGCGATGTTCCCGTCGGCGTTTTTCTTTCTGGCGGGATCGACTCCAGTGCGCTGGTGAGCATCCTCAGCCGGGGCGGTGTCACTCCTAGTACGTTTTCAATCGTTTTTCGAGAAGCGGAGTTTTCAGAGGCTCAGCATTCTCGTGCTGTGGCCGCGAAGTTCAAGACCATTCACCACGAAATCGAAGTTTCAGAAAGAGATGCCCTGGCGGCGATCCCTGACGCGCTGAGTGCAATGGATCTTCCCACGATGGATGGTGTGAATACTTTTTTTGTCTCCCGTGAAACGCGAAAAGCGGGAGTAAAGGTGGCGCTCTCGGGTCTCGGGGGAGATGAAGTATTCGCTGGATACTCATCCTTTCGCACAGTCCCGCGGTTTGAGCGCATCCGGCGCACTTTGCAGCACATACCCAGCCTAGGAATCAGCGGGATGGCGTCTCTCTTTGGCACAGTGGCTCCGGAGAACGACCAGAATCGCAAACTTGCCCTGTTGATGTTCGATCGAAGCGAGGATATCCATCCGTACTTCGTCTCTCGGATGTTATTCACTCCTTTGCAAGTCAAGAACCTCCTGCGAGAAACAGAAAGAGCCGTTTTCGAAACGGCTTCGGCGCGCCAACAAGATCGGCTCAATCGCGCCCTTCGCTTGGACCCTGTAAACCGGGTCTCATATCTTGAGTCGCGTTGTTATATGCTCAACACGCTCTTGCGCGACTCCGATTTCATGAGTATGTCGCAGGGATTGGAATTGCGGGTTCCGCTTATAGATCATCAACTGGCGAAGGCCGTCTTGGCTTTGCCTGGCAAGTGGAAGCTAAATGGGGCGCCGAAGAGCCTGTTGGTGAGTGCCTTGGATGGATCTCTTCCCAACCAGATTGTCCACCGCCCCAAGCGCGGTTTCACTCTCCCTTTCGAGCACTGGATGCGGCAAGAATTACGTTCAGAAATCGCGAGCGTTCTTACGGCTCAGCGGTTCAACGGCGGGCCTTTGGCTGGCCTTATCAACGGCCTCGAAGTGGCGCGTGTTTGGGACAGCTTTCTACGAGGTGCCGTGTCCTGGACGCGTCCATGGTCGCTATATGTTCTGCAACGCTGGTGCGAATTGCAGAATGTAACAGCGTGAGCAAAACTAGGCGACGGGTTTCGTGGCAGAGATCAACAAGAACAGTCCCCATCTTCGGCCAAGGGCTCGGACCAGCGTGCGAGGAAACACCCTCCACACTATTCGATAGAATCCCGATTGGAAGCGAACCGAAGGCTGATGGAGCAACAAATCCCCAGGACTGAAGGCGATCGACATTTTCACGTTCTCGAAGCCACTCATTAGAGCCAACGCTTCAGTTTTGGTGTAGGTCTTCGTGCCCGGGCTTTCCAGATGATTGAACACCGATCGTCGGAGCGATTCTCCGCGCATGAGTCCGTAGCGTATCCATAGCATGAGCCCAGTTATCGAAGCGTGATGGTACACCATGATTCTGGCTTGTCCTCCGGGCTTGAGCACCCGCAATGCTTCGAGCACGCACTCCCGGGTGTTTGGGCTGTGGTGCATGACGCCATAGGAGTAAACGACGTCAAAGGTATTGTCCGGAAAAGGGAGTTGTTCACCGTCGGCCAGTTGTAGATCTGGCTCGAACCCGGCCTGTCGACAGCGTCCGCGGGCTTTTTCGAGAGATGCCGCTGAAAGATCAACACCTATGGCATGAGCACCGGCCTTCAGCCATTCCAGGTAGTCGGCGCCCATGCCGACACCGACTTCCAGAACTCTTAAACCCTGCGAGCTTTGAAACTGCGCAAAGTCGAAGATGTGCGGCTCCAATCGATATCGAGCTCGCCGATGCGCTTCAAAGTCTTCCGGTTGTTCAAGATAGCGGGTGCCGCAGGGCTCCGCGTTCCAGAAATCTCGTACCGCTTCTTTGTTCGGTGTGATCAAGGAAGTGACTGCAGAAATGACTAGCCAACAGTATACCGACACGGCCTGCCTGTCGGGCTTCCAATAACGGAATCGCTCCGAATTCCAATACCAGAGCCGCGATCAGAGTAAAATGCTCGGAGCCCTCTTTGTTCCCAATGCCCAAGCTGGAAGACTCGCACCAGGAGTTGGACGAACGCGCAAAGGCCGTGCTTCCTGTAACGGCAATCATTGCTGCTCGCAATGAAGCTCACAATCTTCCTCGATGCCTCAAGTCTCTGCGCGGAGTAGGCGAAGTTTTGGTGATTGATTCGCAGAGTACCGACGAAACGGTCGAGATCGTACGTTCGTTTGGAGCGCAGGTTGTGCAGTTTCATTATCAGGGAGGCTGGCCCAAGAAACGCCAGTGGGCGATGGATTCGCTGCCCTTGTCCTATGAATGGGTTTTTCTGGTAGATGCAGATGAGGCTTTGACTCCGGAGTTGGGTGAAGAGATTCGCAAGGCGATCGAAGACCCCACTCATGATGGATACTACGTTGGCCTCCGAATGTTCTTTTTAGGGCGCGAGTTGCGCCATTGTGGAGCGAATTTCTTCAAACTGTCGCTTTTCCGCCGGGGAAAGTGCCGTTTTGAATGTCGGCTGAAAGATCAGGATGCCTCCATGGCTGACATGGAGGTCCATGAGCACGTCATTCTGGACGCGAATGCAAAGGGGCGAGTCGGCCGACTCAAACACTTTCTCCTTCACCACAACGTGGAATCTCTCTCTCGTTACATCCGGAAGCACGACGAATACTCTAATTGGGAAGCGAAGGTGTGGCTTGAGGGCGAGGCCAATTCGAAAGAAATGGCGCCTTCTCTATTTGGATCGCAGGCTCAGCGTCGCCGTTGGCTCCGCAAGAAATTCTTTGCTGTTCCCGGATCGCCAATCCTCTTCTTTGTGTACAGATATTTTTTGTCGTTAGGATTTCTCGATGGGATCCCTGGCTTAATCTACTGTGGTCTGCAGGGCATGCAGTTCTTTCACATCAAAGCCAAGATTTACGAATTGAAGGTTCGGGCCTCACGGGAGTTGCGCTAAGCGAATGTGCGGGATTAGCGGGTTGGTAAATTGCGGAGATCGCGAAACGTTGGCGCGGATGACTGCGGTTCAGGCGCACCGCGGACCCGACGACTCAGGCTTGTGGGATCGGACCTTTCCTGATGGATCGTATATAGGGCTGGGCAGCCGCCGTCTCGCCATTATCGATTTGTCTCCCGACGGGCACATGCCGATGTGCAACGAAGACCGTTCGGTTTGGATCACATATAACGGTGAAGTTTACAACTTCGCGGAACTGCGCCGCGAACTCGAAAGCAAAGGACATCGGTTTGCTTCGAATACTGACACCGAGGTGATCGTACACCTGTATGAAGAGGAAGGGCCCGACTGTGTCAAACGCTTGAACGGCATGTTTGCGTTCGCAATCTGTGATCTCAGGGACGCGACTCCGAGTCTATTTTTGGCTCGCGATCACTTTGGGGTGAAGCCCTTCTATTATTTCCACCACGGGCGAAGTTTTGCGTTCGCTTCAGAGATCAAGGCGTTGTTGCAGGTGGCGGGTATTGAAGCAGAGTTGGACCCGCAATCGATGCATCAGTATCTGACATTCCTTTGGGTTCCAGATCCCAGGACGATGTTCCGGCACATCCAGAAACTTCCGGCTGGGCACTACGCCGTATTTCGTCGTGGCGAACTGCGTATCACGCAATACTGGGACCTCACCTTCCCGCCAGCCGATTACGCTTACCCGCGATCAGAGGATGAATTAGCCCAGGAAGTGCGCGAGCGTTTCCGCCGTTCTGTCGAAGCACAGATGATCAGTGACGTTCCGCTGGGGGCATTTCTCAGCGCGGGTCTGGATTCGTCTGGCATAGTCGCCATGATGCGCAGCGCGACGAGCCAGCCAGTTCGAACTTACACAGTCACGTTTCCGGAAAAATACAGAGTGGGTGAGACGACTCTCGACGATCCGGATGTTGCGACCCGTCTCGCTCGTCAAATGGGTTGCGAGAACCATCGCATTGTGGTGGACCCGGATGTTACGGAACTATTGCCTCGTTTGGTTTGGCACATGGACGAGCCCACGGCAGACCCGGCGATCATCACTGCTTACCTCGTCTGCCGTGACGCCCGTAAGCAGGCAACGGTCTTGCTCTCGGGGATTGGAGGAGATGAGCTCTTTGCCGGATACCGCAAATACGTAGCGCACTACTGGGCAGAGGCGAGCTCCCGGCTCCCAGAAGGGGCGAGACGTCTCGCCGAAGGTGTTATCCCGCGTTTGCCAAGCCTGCGCGGAACGGCACTAAAAGGGAAAATCCGTCTCGCAAAAAAAATGGCGCGAAGCGCGTCTCTCGGTCCTGTCGCTCGCTTCATCGCCAACTGCACTTACTTCGATCATGACCAGAAACGGGACCTTTACGATCCTGGCTTTGCAGTTCATGCCTCAAACGAAGATCCGGATGTCGAGCACCGCGCAGCTTTTGCAAAGATAGGGCATGCTGCATTCCTGAACCAGATGCTTTATCTGGATACCAAGATCTTCATGACCACTTTAAACCTAACCTACAACGACAAGATGAGCATGGCGTCCTCAGTCGAGGTGCGTGTTCCTTTTCTTGATCGGGAACTGATGGAGTTTGTTGCCTGGAATGTTCCGCCAAACTTGAAATTGAACGGACTCGTCCGACCCACGACGAAGTACATCTTCCGCCGGTCTATGCGGGACGTTTTACCTCGCGAAGTGCTGCGTCAACCGAAAGCCGGCTTTGCCGCTCCGGTAGACTATTGGTTGGCGAACGAACTTAGAGAGATGACAGAGGATTTACTTTCGGAAGCGCAGCTTCGAAAACGCGGCCTGTTTAAGCCTCCTGCTGTACACCGTTATCTCACTGAACATCACAACGGAAGGCATGACTGGGCCATGCAGATTTGGCAGTTCCTGACCATTGAGCTTTGGATGCAGACATTCCTCGACGGTGGAGCTCGCAAATTCGAGACCAAAGATTTGACGGCACAAGTGGCGACTGCATGAAACAAGTTCTTCAAGATGCGCGCACCGGTGCTGTCGCGGTGGAAGAGGTTCCAGGACCGCAACTGCTGCCCGGGTGTGTGTTGGTGCGCGTCGCTGCGTCTTTGGTATCGGCGGGTACCGAACGAGCATCTTCTGAATTCGCAAGAAAGAATTTATTGCAGAAGGCCCAGTCACGCCCTGATCTGGTGCGGGAGGTGCTCAACAAAGTCCAGCGGGACGGCTTGTTTTCGGCCATTCAGGCGGTACGCAGCCGTTTAGATCAGCCACAGAATCCTGGTTACAGCAGCGCGGGCACTGTGATTGCTGTGGGCGACGGGGTCACCGACATTCAGGCAGGGGACCGTATTTCTTGTGCGGGAGCGGGCTTCGCGCTGCATGCGGAAATTGCGTGTGTCCCGCGACTTCTGATGGCGCGAATACCGGCACGGGATCCGTCGACTAACCCCGTCCCTTTCGACGAAGCTTGTTTCGCGACGCTGGGTGCCGTTGCGTTACACGGAATTCGCATCGCGGAAGCAAAGCTTGGAGACCTGGTTGCAGTCATTGGTCTTGGGCTGTTAGGTCAACTCACAGTGCAGTTGCTGAAAGCGGCTGGTTGTCGAGTCGTGGGCATGGACATCAACGAGTCACGCGCCGATCTTGCGCGACGTATGGGTGCTGACATCACGACCAGCTCATCTCCAACATTCCGCGACGTGTGCCTCGCAAGTTCACACGGAGCTGGAGTTGACGCCGTGCTTATCACGGCGGAGACATCCAGTAGCGATCCGGTGAATTTGGCTGGATCCGTTGCCCGGGACCGAGCGATCGTTGTCGCCGTCGGTACTATCGGCATGGATATCGACCGAAAGATCTACTACGAGAAAGAGCTCGATTTTCGTGTTTCTCGCTCTTACGGTCCGGGCCGCTACGATGCTGCTTACGAACAGAAAGGTCGCGACTATCCGATCGGCTATGTGCGATGGACGGAGACACGCAATATGGAAGCGTTCGTTCAATTGCTTGCTGAGAGGAAAATCGACGTCGGCTCGTTGACTACACATCGCTTTCCGATCGAACGCGCACCAAGTGCGTACGATTTGATCACCGGCAGAACACAGGAACCATTTCTCGGAGTAGTCCTCCAGTACTCTGGGGCTGGTGACGAATCGTCTAGCATTTCAGTTTCGAAGGCGAATTCGGCCGTCACGAAAAAACCGAAAGCTACCCAGCGAGTTGCGGTTGGATTGTTGGGGGCGGGAGGTTTCGCATCGTCCACGCTGATTCCGGCCATAAAGAGCGCGAAAGATACATCTCTCGTTTCAGTCTGCGCCGCAACCGGTTCGCACGCGCAGCATGCCGCGCGGAAGTTCGAATTTCGCCAGTGCACAACCGATGAAGCAAAACTTCTTCATCATCCGGAAGTCAATACGGTGGTGATTGCCACGCGACACAATCTGCATGCGAGACAAGTCGTTGCCAGTCTCGAGGCAGGGAAGAATGTGTTTTGTGAAAAGCCTCTTTGCTTGTCAGAAGGCGAATTGCAATCAATCTGCCGAGCCTATTCCGATGTCTCGCCGCCACAGCGACTGGTATTAACGGTGGGCTTCAATCGACGCTTCGCTCCGATGGTTCAGCGAATGAAAGCGTTCCTGCAATCGATTCGCGAGCCTTTGGCTCTCCATTACCGGATCAACGCTGGGTACCTTGCGCCCGATCACTGGTTAAACGATCGCGAGCAGGGCGGCGGAAGAATCCTGGGGGAGATGTGTCATTTCGCAGATCTGCTGATGTTTCTTGCCGGCTCGCCGCCCGTGGAAGCAGGGGCGAGGATACTCGGCAATTCCGCGAGGTACAGCGCCGACAACGTCCTCGTCTCCCTACGATTTGCGAATGGCTCGGAAGGAACGATCAGCTATCTTGCAAATGGAGATCGCGCATTCTCAAAAGAGCGAATCGAGGTCTTCGGAGGAGGGCGTGCGGCAGTGCTGGACGATTTTCGCCGACTCGAACTTGTCCACGACGGCCAAAGGCAGACGATGCATTCGCGCTGGCGCCAGGATAAAGGGCATCGGGCCGAATGGGAGAAGTTTACGGAATGCGTAATATCAGGAGGCGAACTGCCTATTCCTTTTGACGAAATAGTAGCGTCGACACTGGCTACGATTCGCATCGACGAATCCGCTGCAACCGGACAACCGATTACACTCAATAGTGCGGCATTCCTAAAATCCATTTCGGATGATTCCACTCTACGTCCCAGTTTGAAAGGGTGAGCCCGCCACAGCTCGACCAAACAGGAGAAGACGCCTAGTTCATGCTCATCTTGGGCCTCAATATGTTTCACGCCGACGCGTCGGCAGCTATCGTTGTGGACGGGGAAGTGAAGTTCGCTATTGCGGAGGAACGCCTCAACCGTCACAAACACTTTGGAGGTTTTCCCTCCCTCGCGGTGAATGCCTGCCTGGGCGCTGTGGGTGCACGTCTGTCGGACGTCGACCATGTCGCGGTCGGACAAGACAGCGATGCCAATCTTGCCAAGAAAGTGCAGTACGCTCTTTCCAATCCTGCGAAGATTCTCAATTTTATCCGTCTAAGAAAACGCAAAGAGGCGATGCGTGACGTTCGTTCGCTCCTAATCAAAGGAATCGACAACGCCTCCCAGAAGTTGCATTTTCAAGAGCACCATCTGGAGCATCACATTGCTCACATCGCCAGCGCTTACTATTGCTCCCCCTGGGAGAAGGCTGCTGGATTCAGCTACGACGGCTCTGGTGACTTCGTCTCGACAATGACTGCGCGGTGTGAAGGTAGTGAAATCCAGGTGCTTGATCGGGTTTTCCTGCCACACTCACTCGGCAGCTTCTACACGATGATTTGCGAGTTCATCGGTTACACGAAGTACGGTGACGAGGGCAAGGTCATGGGCCTCGCGCCGTACGGAAAAGAGACTTACTGCCACGAAATCGAGAAAATCGTAGCTGCCAAAAACGACGGGCTTCAACTTGATCTCAGCTACTTCAAGCCCCTCGGCAGCAATCAGGGGATGCAAGTGTTGCCCGATGGAACGGTGCGGCTCGCGCGCCATTTCTCCGATCGCATGGAAAAACTCTTCGGAGAACCGCGCAAACCGTACTCAGAGATTGCGCAGCGAGACATGGATCTGGCGTTTGCGATGCAACATCGCTTTGAGCAAATTTTCTTTCATTTGTTGAACCGCCTCCACGCGCGTGTTCCTCTGGATAACCTTGCGATGGCAGGAGGCTGTGCGTTGAACAGCGTCGCCAATGGAAAATTGTTCGACAACACTCCGTTCCGCAAAACATATATTCAGCCGGCCGCTGGGGACGAGGGTCTGGCTATCGGTGCCGCCCTCCACACGTATCACTCGGTGCTCAAGCAACCGAGACGCCATGAACTCAGAGACTCCTATTTAGGCCCTGAGTTCTCTGATTCCCGCATTCAAGCGGCTCTGCAGAGCGCAGGTCTGGAGGGTCGCAAACTCGATCGTAACGCGTTGTTGGACTCCACAGCGGAACAGATCGCAGCAGGAAACGTAGTTGGATGGTTTCAGGGGCGAATGGAGTGGGGACCGCGTGCACTTGGCAATCGGTCCATTGTGGCGCACCCAGGCCTGCCAAACATGAAAGATATTCTCAATGCTCGCATCAAGCATCGGGAATGGTTCCGGCCCTTCGCGCCGTCCATCTTGGCCGATCATCAGCATGAGTACTTCGAGCATGATCATCCTTCTCCGTTCATGCTGCACGTATACAAGATCCGGCCGGAAAAGCGGCAAGCTCTATGCGCGGTGAATCACGTCGACGACACTGGCCGATTGCAGACAGTAACGCGGGAAGAGAATCGGTTGTACTACGACCTAATCTCGGCCTTTCACCGGAAGACAGGAATCCCCGTGATACTCAATACAAGTTTCAATGAGAATGAGCCGATAGTCTGTACTCCGGAAGAGGCGATCGATTGTTTCAAGCGCACCCGGATGGATGTACTCGCGATGGGACCGTACCTGGTAGAAAAGCCGCCACAGGGCTGAGCTCCGGCTTGGCAAGAAAAATTGCTTCTGGTGCGCTGCCCAGCTGTTTTCAATGTACGAGGAAACCAGTGGCGGCCAGTCCAATGCCAACAATCGCCAGCAGAATTCCCAGTATCCAGAAGAACTTGCGTCCCGAAAGCAACGTGATCGAGGTAATCACGAGCCCAACTTCCAAAAAGACTTCGGCGAGATCATAGCGATCGGCCCGGTTCCTCTCGGTTGCAACTTCTGCTTCCATCTCACGGGCTTTATCTTCAATCTCTTTCTGATCGTCTTTGTATTTGGCTGCCTCAGAGGAATACTTTTCGTGCACTTTCGACAGGGCTGCCGCGTCTGTGGTTGGCTGGACTGAAATTACCTCGGCAGCGATTTCATCCTCGTGGCGCCGAATGTTTTTCGCCTGATAGTAGGCCCACTGATCTGATGCCTTAGCCTGGAGCACGACTTCTTCCGTATGTGCGCGATGTCCCAACAGCGTGACCACTGCGACCAGAACTGCCAGAATCGCCATGGTGACCGATACTGGCGCGAGCGTAGGATGTTCTTTCGCATGCTCGGCATGTTCCTTCAACTCAGCCAATTCTTCTGACATTCGTCATTCCCCCATTACTTTCACGATGACGCGCTTGTCGCGCTGTCCATCAAATTCTGCGTAGAAAATTCGCTGCCAGGTGCCCAGGTCAAGCTTACCCGCCGTAATCGGTACAATCACTTCATGGTGAATCAGCAATGCTTTCAGGTGCGAATCCCCGTTGTCTTCGCCCGTGTCATGATGTTTGTAGTCTTGACGAAAGGGCGCGAGCCCTTCCAACCACTGGTCGATATCCTCGATTAATCCGCTCTCGTTGTCATTCACATAAACGCCAGCGGTAATGTGCATTGCTGAAACCAGGACCATGCCTTCCTTCACTCCGCTCTTGCTCACAATCTGTTCAACCTGTGGCGTGATGTGGACGTATGCACGATGAGTCTTGGTATGAAACTTCAGGTATTCAGTAGCAGTCTTCATATCTATGGATCAGCGCAAAACCTCCGCAATTTTGCCGCTCGAGATCAGCCCAGCGATCCGCGCCAAATCGGGATACATAACTCGATCCTTCTCCATCGTGGGGCATACTCCGCGGATCGCGGCATGAGCTGCCTGCCCACGTTTCGAGCTCTTCAGCGGGGCTAAGAAGTCCAAAGCCTGGGCGACCGCCATGGCTTCGATTGCGAGTACGTTGGTCGTGTTCTCGACAACTCTCCTGAGTTTCAGAGCCGCGGTCATCCCCATGGACACATAGTCTTCCTTGTTGCCGGAGGTTGTAATGGAATCCACAGATGCAGGATGAGCTAATACTTTATTCTCACTCACGAGAGCCGCGGCGGTGACCTGTGGCAGCATGAAGCCAGAATTGAGCCCAGCGCCCGGTGCGAGGAAGGGCGGTAAACCCTCACTCAAGGCGGGGTTGACGAGTCTCTCGATCCGCCGTTCGCTGATCCCTGCCAGTGCGCTCAAGGCGATGGCGAGAAAATCGAGCGCAAATGCCAGAGGTTCTCCGTGGAAGTTTCCCCCAGAGATGACATCGCCCTCCGCCGCCTTTGCATCCGTGATGAAAACAAGTGGATTGTCGACCGCGGAGTTCACCTCGATTTCGAAAACACTGCGGCAATGCGACAGCGTATCCCGCACGGCGCCGTGCACCTGCGGTATACAGCGAAGTGAATATGCGTCTTGCACGCGCCCGCAGTCGCGATGCGACTCCCGGATCTGGCTGCCCTCCAGCATTCGCCGCAGATTTGCGGCCGTGCGAATCTGGCCGGCGTGCGGGCGTGCGCTGTGAATGCGCTCATCGAAAGCAGTATCGGTGCCTTTCAACGCATCGCAGCACAAACCACCCAATACGTCCGCTGTGTTGACCAGCGCCTCAATCGCTAGCAATGCCAGCGTCCCAACTGCCAACATCGCCTGTGTGCCGTTAATAAGCGAGATCGCTTCTTTCGATTCAAGGACGAGGGGTTTAATCTGCGACCGCTTAAGCGCCTCCCCGCTCGGGATTCGCGTGCCTTTCTCGTCGAAGCACTCTCCTTCGCCAATCAAGGCCAGGGCGAGGTGCGCTAAAGGCGCCAGATCGCCACTCGCTCCTACGCTGCCTTGCGCTGGCACCATTGGAGTGACTCCACGGTTGAGCATCTCGCAGAGCGTATCGATGACCACCGCGCGAACACCCGAGTGACCCTTGGCCAGGGAATTTGCGCGGAGCAACATTATTGCACGGGTCTCGGCGGCTGGGATCGGATCGCCAACGCCCATCGCATGCGAGCGCACGAGGTTGACTTGCAATTCGCGAATCTGCTCGCCGGCAATTCGGACATCACTCAGTTTGCCTACGCCAGTCGTGATCGCATATGCACTCTTGTTGCTGGCGACTATGTCGTCGACGACGGCGCGGGCCAGGTTCACGGCTTGGCGCGCGTCTGCCGACAGAAGGACGGCGCGCCGTCCAACAGCGACTTCACGTACGTCCTCCAGCGTAATGTCGTTGCCACTGATATGCAGAGCGTTCAAGAGCGTTCCTGAATCGATGTCCTTTTGTCCACTGCCCCGCGAAACAGGTTCAGATACTTCTCCGGCAAAGCCGCGGCCTTCATCTTCGTGTTCGTTACCACGTGCGTCGTCTCGCCCTCTGCAAGCAGGGCGCCTGTCTCTGCCCTGGCAATTTCGTAGTTGAAGACAATTACCGACTTCCTTACAGTCCTAATTCGGGTCCGAACAATAATCTCCTCGTCATAGTACACGGGAGCACGGTACCGGCATTTTGCCTCTGCTACAGCAATGAAAAGACCATCCTCGGTCTCCATGTCACGATAAGCCAGGCCCATCTGCCGCATGAGTTCGACGCGACCCACTTCAAACCAGATGAGATGGTTGGAATGATAGACCACACCCATCTGATCGGTTTCTGCGTAACGTACCCGCAGACGCGTTTCGTTGACGATACCCTGGTGGTTGGAACTCATCGCCCAGTCCACACCGGTTTGCGTTTCTCAAGAGATGCAGTGATTCCTTCGCGGAAGTCTGCCGTACGTCGGATCGCAGCATTCTCCCTTACGGCGGCGTCAATATGCGCATTGAGTTCCATGCGCGCGTGATCGGACAGGAGTTGCTTGGTGGCTCGGAGCGATGACGCGCTGTTCTCGATGAGTAGCGATGCCAATTCTCGAGCCCTCTTCATCAAAGTTTCGGCGGGAACGACTTCTGTAACCAGTCCCATTCGGACGGCCTCTTCCGTTCCGAAAATT
>AP72_2010_repI_A100DRAFT_1000014_pt1 | contig 26979 bp, 22 predicted proteins | sample AmaPasrepliIA100_FD_9193 | JGI IMG/M metagenome (IMG submission 9193)
GGCGGAGGGGGTCGGACACCGTTCCCACCCGCACGCCGTTCGCCGCACGTCGCTGCACCGCACAGCTGTTCGTGATTGCTGATCAGTTAATACTGTTAACTCGCACGTTATCCTGGGACACTTTTTCCGCGCCAGTAGCTAACCCCCCCTTGAATTTGACCCAGCATTCTCGCGCCTGTAAGATCACACGTCGCTATGCTGTCAATCGCTCGCTCTCGGTTGCGGAGCCTCAATTCACGGACTGCTTTGTGCTGGCGGTTTAACATTGCCGTTTGGGGATGACGCCCGATGCTCTTATGTAAACCTTCCAATCAACTGTCATTTCAGCAGGAAACTGCTATCCGGAAGCCAAACGGAACAGTTACTATTCCCCCCTATTATTTCCTATAAGTTGTTGTAAATATATGTGGTTATAAAGGATGTGTAATCTGCGCTGGCAAATTGCACAACCAGTTAAAAGGATCTTAAATACATGTAAATAAAGGCGTTTAGACAACAAGAAGGCTAAAAACGAACTGTTTGCTAACACTTATTTGGAAGCCAAAGGTACTTATTCATGCATGTTAATCACCAGAAAATACACTGACTTGCATCGAAATACCCGGAAGTTCGATTTCCTGATAGGCTGGCCGGCATCCATCTGCGTTACTCGGAGAAAGCTCTTGATTTTGGGCCGGTAGTTGCCTCTGCAGCTCATGAATGATGTACGGGCCGCGTCGAGTATAAAGGTGTAAAGGCGGTGGGTCGGAGCTCGAATAGAAATTTCCCTGGCGAGGAGAGCAGCCGTCTGCATAGTGTGCGTTCCGCGCATTGAATACTGAGACGAGAAAACATTGAATACTGGCTCATAGCTCATGCCTCTACTGGCTGCGGGATCTCTGCCACATCCGCCCCAATGAGTTCTATCTCCTGTACTTCGTCCTTTATTTCCTGACAGATAGACAAGAAGAGGGGAAAGGTAGGACAGAGTTCGTCCGGGTTGGGCGGTGCAATGGTTAGCCATGTTGGGGATGGGAGATTGTGCATGGTATTACATTGCATGATGTGTGTGTCCTGCTTCGCGGTATCCCGTTCCGTCAAATTGAAACTAGTAGTAGCCATCCGGAGATGACGTGGGTTACAGCAGATGGACAATCCACAGGCATGGCTAATATCGAATTGTGAGAATTGATTGCCGGATGGGAGAAAACCTCCATGCGCCGCCCAATAAGCTAGGGAGTGGGTAGTGATGCTTCTGTGATCGACGTGAATGCGTCCATAGCCGTCCCTACATGCGCCCATCCAGAGTAGACAACCAGATGGGTCAGAAACGAGCTTGCGGCATAGTCGTTGAATGTCGGTAGGGCGGATCTCATATCCAGGTAGAAAAAAGACAGGTACTGAAATAAGGGCAGGATTATCGCTTTGCTTGCTTTCCATTGTTTTTTTCCTTCGTTTCTTCCAAACGTTGTTTACTTCACTCCTCATCCAACACTGCTGCCTAGTATCGAAATGACCACACCAGTCTGTAGGTACAAATCTGCAAGCGTGGGCTGCCGAGAGTGTAGGCGACAGTAAACTTGGGTGCATGGGTGCAACTCATTTGCACCGTGAATTTCTAAGCGATACCAGATCAACAGGTTAGATGTTGACTCTACTGAGTTCGGGACCAGGGGGTCGGAGGTTCAAATCCTCTCTCCCCGACCATTTCAAGGGGTGCTTGCGGTCACACCCATCCAGTCGCCTCGACCCCGGTAACTTTGCTAGCCATTACACCAGTAGAGGAGTCCGCGAGCTGCCGCGGATAAAGAATGCGTAAAATGTCTATCGCATACACCGAACGCTGTTCGAGCGCGGAGGTTGCCGGTGAAACGTCTCTTGATAGCTGTTTGCCTTTTCGCGGTCGCCGCCGCACAGCAGAGCGCCACTCAAAAAGACAATTCTGTCACAACCATACAAGGCAAGGTCCTACATGAGCCCGGCGGCCAACCGATTCGAAAGGCAAACGTGCAGTTCATTGCGCGCGATGGCCAGGCCAATGAACCGCACTCCGATACCACTGATGAAGAAGGTCGGTTCAAGGTCGAAGATCTTAAACCGGGGCGATACATAGCTACCGTTACGCATGCTGGCTTTGTTCAATCTGCTCACGGTAAGCGCGCGACTATTTTGCTGAAACCCGGACAGGGTACGACCGACATGGCTCTTTACATGCAACCAGCGGCAGTCATCACCGGGAAGATAACAGATCTCGACGGCGACCCGATGAGCAATGTGAGTATCAGTGCTGTTCTGGTTGGCCCTGCACTAAGGGGAAGGACTCTGCACTCAGGGTATGCAGCGACTAACGATCTTGGAGAATTTCGTATTTCCGATCTACGGGCGGGGAGATACATCATCAGCGCAAATCCGCCGCAAGGGTCTAGGGCGCCACACGCAGAAGGTAAGGACAAAGCGAAGGAGAATCTGATTTATGCGACTACCTATTATCCTGGCACTTTGGACGAGGAGCAGGCTTTAGCTATGGAGGTCCATCCGGGGGACGAATCCCCGGCTAATTTTGGAGTTCTAGCCAGCCCGGCATACCGTGTTTCGGGCACCGTCGCAGCGGTTCCAAGTAGCGCAGTACTGACAGAGGTATTGCTCTCGTCCAAAGATGGCAGGAGCACGCAAAATCAACAACTTGGTAAGGATGGCAGCTTCGAGTTTCTGAATGTGCTGCCCGGTTCTTACACTGCCGAGTTACTGTTTGTGGGTGACATTTCCGACGGAAAGCCAGCTGTGGAAAGGTCGCGGATAGTTGAACCGATAAAAGTCGGCACGACGAATGTGGAAGGTCTGCAACTCCAAGTAAACCCGGGTGGATCTGTACGAGGGAAGTTCCGCATGGATACGGGCCAGAGATTCGATTGGACACAGTTGAATATCATGCTCATTCCCGCAGAGGGGAATGAATCCGGAGTTGTCATGGGAGGCGAATTCGGAGGCCCAGCAATGTCCGGTGTGAACAAGGACGGCAGCTTCGAGCTGAAAAGGGTGCCAGGCGACAGGTACCGGCTGGTGGTCGGAGCCGGGTCGAACAGTCTCCGTGACTACATCACCAAGTCAGTGATTCTTGAAGGCCGCGACGTCGCCGATTCTGGGTTCATCGTCAACGGCGACACATCCCTTGATGTTGTTATCAGCGCAAATGGGGCAACCATAGAGGGTACGGTAGTAGACAGCAAGGGCAAGGCTGCGGCGAATGTCACGGTTCTTGATGTTCCGGCACCGGAGCATCGGAGTCGGTGGGACCTTTATCAGCGAGATACTACCGACGAGCTGGGGCACTTTCGCTTGCGTGGCCTGAATCCTGGCGAGTACACGGTGCTGGCCTTCGACGATTTGGAGGCTGACGTCCGCCAACCAGAATTTTTGAAGTCCTGTGAGGGCCGTGGGAAGCGCGTCCATCTGGATGAAGGTTCTCGGACAAGTATCGTTGTAAAGCTCGTTACAGACTACGAAGATCAATAGACGAGACAATCGACTTACTCCTGTCGCAAAGCTGCGGTGCTCGAGGACGGAGGCAGGGCTGTGGTAGCGAAACTGTCCCGAGGTTAATTGCGCGGCGAGCAGGTAATCGCCCTAACGCTCGCCGAAGGGCGACGCAGTTAGGAGAGTTCGAAAATCGTCCTCCAGGGCCGACCATTATTCCCAATGTCCGTCCCAATTTGCATGATTGAATTAGCGAGATTCCGGCTTTTGCGATCCCATGTTTCGGCTGGCNTCTGCGAGAGCTTCCTTTGGATCTCTGCCCGTCACTTCCTTGTACCATGCCGGATGGTGCGTCCAGGCCCAGGCTTCGCTGACTGTGCCGCGGGTCATTGCCTGCATCGTGCCGGGTTCGCCTATCGTGCTCAGGTAAATGTGGATGAAGATTCCAGCGAGCATGATCAGCGCTGAGATGTCGTGGATCACATAGCTCACGGCGACCGGCCAGCGCCCGAAAATTTCCGGGAACCACATAATTAAGCCGGTGATGACGTAAGCGACGGAGCCGACAACGATTTCCCAGAACTGAGCTTTTTGTCCGGCATTGAAGAATCCTACGTCTGGAGGTTCGATGCTGTCGCGATGCGTGACATAGCTTTTCAGCCGCTTCATCCAGCGTGAGTCGCCCGGTCCCCAGGCCATTTCTGTCAGCCAGTTCAGGGCCTGCAGGCCGAAGAAGAAGACGAAGCCCAATCCGAACCACGGGTGCAGCAGGCGCGTCATCGCTCCTCCGCCAAATAGCGGAGTGAACCAGCGGAAGATCCAGGGCATGTATACGCCGAAGCCAGACAACAACGCGAGGAAGAAAAAGATTCCGTAGGCCCAGTGCAGGAAACGCGTGTACGCGCGATGCCTCAGAAGTTCGCCGGCGTACACGACGGTGAGGCCAATCCGGTTGATGAAATGATCGGGGCCACGGCGAAGACGTTGTGCGGGAGTCGCCATCTAATTCTCCTTCCTCGCTTCTCCGCCGTCGACTTCTTTTACGGGAGGCTGGGGTTGAACACGCCGGGGTCCTTCGGTGACGTAATGCAGGATCACTCCGGCAAAAGTCATCATCGAAGCAATCAATCCCAAAGGCTTGAACCAGTTCTTCCAGAGCGTGAAGCTCAACGGAATTTTTGGATTCTTCGGCAGGCCACCATATTTTTCGGGATTCGTGGCATCGTGCAGGATGTACACAACCGAGGTGCCGCCGATGGACTGGGGATCGTAGACCCCGGCATCTTTGAGCCCACCGTGCTGCTGAAGTTGTACGACTCGTTTATTGGCGAGTTGCAGCATGTCGTCTTTCGTACCAAAGTGCAGGCATCCCGTCGGACACGACTTGATGCAGGCCGGCTCCAGCCCTTGGCCCACACGGTCGGAGCAGAGCGTACACTTGTAAACTTTCTTCGTCGACGGATTAAACTTCGGGACGTTGAACGGACATCCGGAAACGCAGAACTGACAGCCGATGCAGTTGGCTTGCTCGAAGTCGACGATCCCGTTGCGATACTGTACGATCGCCCCGTCGGCAGGGCATGCGGCCAGACATCCCGGATCTGCGCAGTGCATGCACTGATGCTTGCGCATCAACCATTGGAATGAACCATCATCGCTCGAGACCTCGTTGAACTTGATCAGATTCCAGTAGTTCCAACTGGTGTCGGGCATCGTCTGATAGGTGTTGTCGAACATGGTTGGTTGGAACGGCATGTCGTTCCACTCCACGCATGCGACCTCACATGCTTTGCAGCCGATGCACGTCGTCGTGTCGATCAGTTTGCAGAGAACTTCCTGCCGTTGCGTGCCTTCGCCGGGCACTGGGCCTGGATGGCCCGAGATCCTTTGAACTTGAAGCGTCTTCCGATCGCTCATCTCCGGCCTCCTCTAAACTCTTTCCAGCTTCACCAGGAAGCCTTTGAACTCGGGTGTGTACGCGTTGGGATCAATCACCGCGGGCGATAAAAAATTCGCGGGGATTCTAGCTGTCTTGCCTTCGTCTTCGGCGATGCCACGGAATCCCCAGTGAATGGGAATACCGATCTGGTAGGTCTTCTTTCCGTCGATCATCATGCCCTTGATGCGCTTCGTAACCATTGCTTTCGCGATGTATTCGGCACGGGCGCTCGTGACTTTCACTTTCTCTCCGCCGTGCAGGCCCATCTGGTCGGCGAGTTCGGCTGGAATTTCCACGAACGGTTCGGGCACGAGTTGCACGTTCATGGGATTGTTCTTGGTCCAGTAGTGATAGTGCTCGGTGAGTCGGTAAGTGGTGCAGATAATGTTGAATCCCTGATCGACGGTGCCGTACTTGTCCAAGTCCGATTTGAATCGCTTGGCAATCGGATTGTTCGATTGGTTGGGATGCAGCGGATTGGTGATCGGGCTCTCAGTTGGTTCGTAGTGTTCGGGGAATGGGCCGTCGGCGACTGCTCCGATCGGCACGAACAAGCGGCCGACGCCTTCCGGATTCATGATGAACGGACCCATATGAGTCTTCGGGTCGGCATCCGCCTTGAAGTCCGGAATATCGTTGCCCACCCATTTCTGTTTGGCCTCACTCCACCAGACTTGCTTGCGATCCGGATCCCAAGGCTTGCCGTTCACATCGCACGATGCACGGTTGTAGAGAACGCGCCGATTTGCCGGCCACGACCATGCCCAGTTGGGATGGATTCCGAGATTGGATGGATCGCTCGGGTCGCGGCGCTGGGTCATAGCGCCAGCCTCGGTCCATGATCCGCAATAAATCCAGTTGCCCGACATGGTCGAGCCGTCGTCGCGCAAGAAGGCGAAGCCCGGGAGTTGCTGGTCGGCCTTGATCGTTGTGTTCGTCTTCTGATCGGTGACGTCGGCAAGCGCTTTGCCGTTGATCTCTTTCGCGACTTCAGACAGGGAAGGATTGTTTAGATTCGTGTAGTTCCAGGAAACTTTCAAGACTGGATCGGCAAACTTACCGCCTTCCTTTTGATACTTCTCCCGGACCTTCAGAAAAATGCGCGCCAGGATTTCCTGATCAAGCTTGCAATCTCCAGGAGGTGGAACCGCGGCCCACTTCCACTGCAGCCAGCGGGCGGAGTTGACGAAGGTGCCGTCCTTTTCGGCGAAGCCTGCGCCGGGAAGGCGATAGACCGTGGTGTTGATTTTCTTGACTTCGTCGGCGGTGATCCCCGGGGCGCGCCAGAATTCACTGGTCTCGTCGGGGTAGATTTCGCAGACGACAAGGAAGTCGGCTTTCTTGAGAGCATCAATATTCTTCTTGGCATTCGGCCCGATCATCACGCCGTTCATGCCGAACGCCATCATGCCTTTGACTTTGCCGGCGTACATGTCATCCCAGATCTCGGCCCACGAATACTTGCGGTCGATTTTGGGAAGCCAGTTGAAGCCGAAGTCGTTCTCTTTCGTTGCGGCGTCTCCGTAGAGTGCCTTCAGGAACGAGACGGTGAACGCTGGCGTATTCGACCAGTAGTTAAACGAGTCCCATTCCTTCGGCTTGGCGGCTTTGGGCGTCGTGCGCGTGAGATAGGCCCTGAGGTCTGTGTCGGCGGGCGTTGGCATTTTGAGGTAGCCCGGGAGGATATCGAAAATCCCCGCCATGTCAGTCGCGCCCTGAATGTTCGAGTGACCGCGCAGAGCATTCACACCGCCACCAGCGCGTCCCACGTTCCCGAGCAGCAACTGGATCATCGCTGCGGTGCGGATCGTTTGTGTGCCAGAGGAGTGCTGGGTCCATCCAACGGCATAAATGATCGTGCCGACCTTCTTCATGTCGCCACTCTGGCGGATGGAGGTGAATGTATCCCAGGCCTTCATCGCCTGATCTTTTGGGATACCCGTGATGCGCTCAACCATCTCCGGCGTGTAACGCGAGTATTGCTGCTTCAGAAGTTGGAAAACGCAACGCGGATGCTGGAGTGAGAGGTCATACGCGACGTTCGGCGGCAGCGCCGGGGGCGGAATCGGACCACCCCCCATGCCTTTGGCCCCTGCGGGACCCTGTGCTTGATAGCCTTGGCCTTCCGCGTGGTTGTTAGGACTGCCACCAGCTTCCGGACTCCCGGACATCGGATGGGAAGCCGCGCCAGCGGCAGACACGGCGCCCCCCTCCTCATAGTTCCAAGTGGTTTTATCGTAGGTTTTCGCGCTCTGATCGAAGCCGGAGTACAAGCCGTCTTCCGGCAGCTTGAATCCATCTTTCACTACAAACGCAGCGTTGGTGTAGTTAACGAGATACTCCTCGTTGTAGCGCTTGTTAGCAAGTGCGTAGTTGATCAGCCCGCCGAGGAATGCAATGTCAGCTCCCGCGCGAATTTGCAGGAATTGATCAGCCTGGGAAGCAGTGCGCGTGAAGCGTGGATCGACGACGATGACTTTGGCGTTGCGATTGCGTTTCGCTTCCACTACCCACTTGAATCCGCACGGATGGTTCTCCGCTGGATTCCCACCCATGATCAACATCATGTCGGTGTTCTTGATGTCGACCCAGCCGTTGGTCATCGCTCCGCGTCCGAATGTTGGCCCCAAACTGGAGACCGTGGGGCCGTGTCAAACACGTGCCTGGTTTTCCAGGCACGTCACCCCCATCGAACGCATTGACTTCACAACGAGGTAATTGAATTCATTTGTATCCGTGCAGCCCCCGGCGAAAGCCAGGCTCTCCCAGCGATTGACGGTCTTGCCGTTTTTGTCCTGCTCGATGAAATCCGCGTCGCGAAGCGCTTTCGTGCGAGTCGCGATCTCATCGATCGCCTGGTCCCACGAGATATCTTCCCAGTGATCCGATCCCGGTCGCCTCACTTGCGGCTTCAGAAGGCGTCGATCATTCACAATGTCCTGCAGCAGGGAAGCGCCTTTTGGACAGAGCGTCCCGCGGTTGATCGGATGATCGGGATCGCCCTCGACGTGCACCACCTGGGGCGTGACGTTCTTTGCGCCATCACCAATCGTGTGAATGATGATGCCGCAACTCACCGAACAGTAGGGGCACGTGCTGCGGGTTTGCGTCGTGCGGGCAATCTTCAACGCTGAAGACTGCGCCTGAAGAGGTTGAAGATCGAAGCCGAGTGCGGAAAGCCCTACGGTCCCGGCTGCGCCTGCCTTGAGGAAGGAACGTCGCGAAAGATTCATTCGGGGGCTCCGGTGGTTCAGAACTTGCAGGGAAGCGCCGATCGAAATGCCTTAACGCGAACTACGATGCTGCGAATGGCCCGAAAGGTACACCGATTGAAATGTCAGTGTCAATATCGGCCTCGAATGTTAATAGAGTGTTAAAAGCCGATTAGATTGCGCATTATCTTTACGTAGCCGTGCTCGGAGGCCCATACGTCAAGCACGGCTGCGGCAACCTCGTCAGCCAGAGGGGATGCAAGGCCGTTCACCGACAGATCCACCGCCTTCAAATAGCGCTTGCAGGTGTCACAAGCTTCCACATGAACGTGGGCCCACTCATCCGAGGAATACCGGGGCAAACGTTCTTTATCTGCTTCGCCACACCAGGCGCATATCACGCGACGGTAGGGCCACTCACAGAAACAGAAGGAGCACAAAAGCGAGCGGCCAGACCCTTCTCCTTCGGGCCTCAAAACTGCCACCTGAGGTAAGCCGCCGCATGTGGGGCAGACGCTTCCTATGTAATGAGGCTGCTTGACCATCTGTAGTTGCAGGTTCTCGGCAATCGGTTGCAGGCATGCTCGTGGGAAAAAGTCCTGGACGGGTTCCAGCTCTGGAGTCGTGGACGACAGACTCGTCTGCAGTAAACGGCGAAAGCTCTCCTCTCCTGCCGCCGAGACCCGAACGGCATCGGACCGCAGCAGTTCCGGGCCATGACGCGCGCCGATGTCCAGAATCGAACGCATCTCGACGCTGAGTCCTGCGATCTCGATCTGATCCCGCAAAGGTACATCCCGCGCGATGGTTGAACAAAACCGAAGCGCAATTCCAGCTTGAAACTCCAAGACTGCCTGATATAGCGCGAGTCCGGCGGAGACGCGAAACTGACGGTTTAATTCTTGAACCCGGGTCAGCCTTACTTGCCAGCGTTGTTCGCACTCACGCTTTGTGATGGGCATTTGAAGGTATTAACAGGATGGATTATGCCGGTTCCTGCCAAGCTCCGGCGCCCTGCGCAGCAGNGCAGACGTACACGTCAGGGGTTAGCCCGGTTCCGCGCTTGTATGAGACCACGACGTTATCCCGAAAGGTCTCGACCGCGGCGGAATCAACCAGGGTGACCGTGCAACCCCCAAATCCTCCTCCGGTCATACGAGACCCATATACCCCCTTACATGAGGCCGCGATTTCCACCAACAAGTCCAGTTCGCGGCAACTGACCTCGTAGTCGTCGCGCAGACTGTGGTGAGACTGGTACATAAGCTCTCCAAAGCGGTCGAGGTCCGACCAATGCAGCGCCTGCGCGGCATCGAGGACACGCTGATTTTCGCTGATCACATGTCGGCAACGCTGGAATAGTTCGTCTGAAAGGACGCTACGGTGCTTCTCGAGATCTTCCATCGAGACATCGCGTAGAGCCCGCACTTCAGGCTTGCTTTGCCGAAAGATTTTTACTGCTGCTTCGCAGTCTGCGCGGCGCCGGTTGTACTCCCCCGAGGCGAGGTCGTGCTTAACCATGCTGTTGCATATCACCAAGCGCGCGTCGCCGGGGATCGCAAAAGTCTGGTACTCCAATGAACGGCAATCGAGCATGAGGGCATGTCCGGCGCGTCCAAACACCGCAATGAACTGATCCATGATGCCGCAGCGAGTGCCCACGTATTCGTGCTCGGCGCGCTGGCATGCTTTCACAAGATCCAGCGGTTCAAGCTTCGCGTGCGAGACCGACAGGAGCGCCAGGCCTATTGCCACCTCCAGCGATGCGGACGAGCTTAACCCTGCTCCCATCGGCACCTGCCCGTGGATAATCAAGTTTGCGCCAGTGAGCGGCGTTCCTCTTTCTTTCAAGATCGCCGCCACTCCCCGGACAAAATCGCTCCAGTGTTTACGGGGCGGGCCGCTCAGCGCGTCCAGCTTCAGATCAAGAGTTTCCTCAAATTCTTCGGAGCGAGCGTGCAAAACCCGATCGTTCCTGGGGTTTGCCGCGATCCAGGTGTAGAACCCGATGGCAACCGGCATAACGAAACCGTCGTTGTAATCCGTGTGCTCGCCAATGAGGTTGACGCGGCCGGGCGACCGAAAAATCGCCGGAGCTTTCGCGTACGATCGCTCAAAATCCTGCCGCAGCGATTCTACGGTTGATTCGTAGCTGAGTGGTGGACCTGCCATTTCGTTCTCTAGCCGCCGGTCTTTCGAGCCATCTCCGCAAGCCGAACGGTCCTAAGCATTTAAGCCTTCGACTCCAATGCCGAATGGAGACGGTCAATTCCGAATCTTAGCAGGAGTTGGGCGTAAGTTGATCCAACGAAAGGAGGTGTTTCGCGTTTAGAAACTTAATCACTAGGGTCGGTTCATCGGATATTCGAATTTTCCCCGGCAGCGCCCTTTTGCCCTCCGGCATCCAAGAATTCGTGACCAGTCATCGCAACGGATCAATGCTCCTTTGGCGAACGCTCCCGTTCGCGCTGATCCTGTCTTTGCCCATCACGGCAGCAGCTCAGAAAGCGCCGGAATCCCAGCCGCCGGGTCACAACTCACCTCTAACCCTGGATCAGATTCTTGGCAATCTGGAACTGCGCAATGCGCAACGTGCCGCCGCACTGGAGCAGTTCGAAGGAAAACGCATCTATCGAATGCAGTATCACGGATTTCCGAGCGACAAAGCAGCAGAGATGGTCGTGAAGGTCAGCTTTCACGCGCCCGACTCCAAGCAGTTCACTGTCATTTCCGAAACTGGCTCGAAATTCGTTATCGACCATGTGTTGAAGAAACTGCTGGAAAGCGAACAGGATGCTTTCAAGGGCGACAATCAGCAGGCTATGGCCCTGACCCGCGAGAATTATGACTTCCAACTTGCCGGCTATGAACCGGCTCCTGGCGGAGGTCAATACGTTTTGAAACTCCTGCCAAAAACGAAGAACAAGTATCTTTATCGCGGAACCATTTGGATCGACGCGAAAGACTTCGCGGTCGTGCGGATCGAGGGCGAACCCGGCAAGAATCCATCCATGTGGATCAAGAAAACCGACATCGCTCACCGCTATGCGAAGGTCGGTGAATTCTGGCTTCCTGCGGAAAACCGTACTGAGAGTTCAACACGCCTAGGCGGAAGAGCCACTCTTTCCATCCAATATCAGGACTATAAGATCATTAAGGCATCTCCTTCAAAAGCTGCGAAGATTATGCTTCAACGCGACGGCCTCGTCGGAACCACTGTCGATGACTCTGCCCTCTGGATTAACCGCCTTCCCCGGCCGGGGACCCACTAGGCTTTCCACTGGCACTCGGGCTCTGATTATTCCCCAATTCCGCTCTAAGTCCATGTTCGCCCGATAGATCGGGGGTTCGGAAACAAATCACCCCGGATTCGCGTATCCATCTATGACAGCGCTGGAATGTTAATACAGTGTTAAAAGGCGCTGTCCCAGGTTGGTTCCAACGGGTCTCAACCCCTTGCAGGCTCTACAATGTTGCGTTGCAGTGAGGTTCTAATGAACGTGAACCGGATGTTGTCCGGACCCTCTCTCCTCTACTGCCGTTCCAAAATTTGCACAGCTCTCGTAATCAGTTTGTTGTTATTTCTTCTTCCTGCGTGCAAATCCAAGAGCTCTGAGCCCGAATTCGGATCCAATTCTGAAAACAAGATCGAACTGATCTTCACCTACGGCTCCGAGAAAGAGAAGTGGGTCAACGACGTCACTGCCGACTTCAACCGAGCCGAACACAAGACCGCCAGTGGGAAGCGCATTTTTGTGAAAGCAATTCCCATGGGTTCCGGCGAGGCCATCGATGAGGTTATGGACGGACGCCGTCAGCCGGATTTGATTAGCCCTGCATCGGCGGCATTCATCAAATTGGGAAATGCCCAATCACAAAGCAAATATGGCAAGGACCTGATCGCGTCGACCGACAATCTGTTGCTCTCGCCAGTCGTGATTGCCATGTGGAAGCCGATGGCGGAAGCGCTGGGTTGGGGCAAGAAGCCAATCGGCTGGTCAGAGATTCTGACCTTGGCCCGCAGTTCCAAAGGCTGGGAGCAGTACGGATATGCCCAATGGGGCACGTTCAAATTCGGACATACGCACCCACAATTCAGCAATAGTGGTCTGATCTCACTTTTTGCCGAAGTATACGCGGCTTCGGGAAAAACGGCGGGTCTCACCCAAGCGGATGTACAAAAGCCACACACAGCTGAGTTCCTGAGCGGAATCGAAAAATCAGTCGTGCACTACGGTAGTTCCACGGGATTCTTTGGCCGCCAGATGTTCTCCACCGGACCACAGTACCTTTCTGCGGCCGTGCTTTACGAAAACATGGTGATCGAGTCTTATTCTCAGAGCAATCTTCCGTTTCCCGTCGTGGCGATTTATCCCAAGGAGGGCACATTCTGGAGCGACCACCCTGTTGGCATCGTGGAGCGGGACTGGGTGACGGCTGAACGCCGTGAAGCCGCGAAAATTTATATTCAATTCCTACTGCAGAAGCCGCAGCAGCAGAAGGCGATCGGGTATGGTTTCCGTCCCGGGGCGGTTGATGTGGCCTTGGCTTCGCCGATCGACGAAGCCCATGGAGTCGATCCCAAAGAACCGAAGACCACGCTGGAAGTCCCTTCGGTTCCAGTGATGGACTCGATTTTGAATCTGTGGGAGCAGAAGAAAAAATCCGCCAGTGTCGTCCTGGTGATGGATACTTCCGGCAGCATGAACGACAACGCAAAGATTCAGAATGCGCGTGAAGGTGCCAAACAACTCGTCACGCTCCTCTCCGACAACGATCGGCTATCGCTGCTGCCGTTTAACAGCCATTATGCGTGGGCAAGCCAGAATCTTCCGATGAAGTCCGGCCGCGAGGAACTCTCACGCACGATCGACTCGCTCTTTGCCCAGGGAGGCACTGCGCTATACGACTCCATCGATGCCGCATACCAATACCTAGGTAGCCAATCCCACGAAGGAGAGGGCGACAGCATTCTGTCAGTTGTGGTGCTCACCGACGGAGAAGATACGGAAAGCAAGATGCACCTGAACGATCTTATGGATCACATCCACTACAACGGCGAAACCCACAAGATCCACGTCTTCACCATTGCCTATGGCAAGGATGCGCGCAAAGACATTCTGGCGAACATTGCTGACGCAACGCAGGCGAAATCGTACGAGGGAACACCCGAAAATATTGTCGGCGTATTTAAGGATATATCTACGTTCTTCTGAACTGGTCACTGAATGGCAAACACGAACTCAACAAGCGATGGACCCCGGCTGACTCCGCTGGGCCGAGCTTTCATCTTCCTCTTCATCGTCGGATGCATCGTAGGCGCCTACTACATCTTTATGGGAAGGTCCCTGCAGGCGACCAAGGATGCGGCCGCGTCATTCATTACTGGAGGTCCGCCGGTTGAGATTGGCATTGCGTACGGGACCGAAAAACAGCGCTGGATGGAATGGGCCGTCTCGGAATTCGCCAAAACGTCGGAAGGCAAACGCATCAAAATCAACCTGATTCCGATGGGATCGCTGGAAGGTGCCCACGCGATTCTCGGAGGCGATCAAAGGATCAACGTCTGGTCTCCCGCTAGCGCTGCCTATAAAGACATCTTCGTGCAGGAGTGGCAAGTAAAGTACAACAACAATCCCATCATTCGCGAAGAACCGATCGCACTGACCCCCATGGTCTTTGTCGTCTGGGATGAGCGCTATCAGGCATTCATCCAGAAGTACAAGACCATGTCGCTTGAAACCGTGAACCAGGCGCTGCAAGCCCGCGGTGGATGGGACGAGATCGCACATCATCCGGAATGGGGTCTGTTCAAATTCGGCCACACGCATCCCAATCAGTCGAATTCCGGGCTGATGACCGTCATTCTGGCCGCCTATTCTTATCACCACAAAACGAAGGACCTGACGCTCAAAGATGTACTCGATGTGAATTTCCAGAAGTGGCTGGAGGAACTCGAACGCGGCGCTTCCGGTATGTCGAATAGCACCGGGAATATGATGCGTGAGATGGTTCTGAAGGGGCCATCGTCTTATGACGGGCTGCTCGTCTACGAAAACGTAGCCATCGACTACCTCAAGAATGCCGAAGGGCGATGGGGACAGCTCCGTGTCGCATATCCGGAGTACAACGCATGGAACGAGAATCCGTATTACATCATCAACGCTTCCTGGAGTAGCCAGGATCAGCGCAAGGCTGCGGACGCTTTTTTGAATTTTCTTCTGACGGAACCGATTCAAAAGGAATCTCTTAATCACGGATTTCGGCCTGCGAATCCGAACGTACCCGTCAAGTTCGCTGACAGTCCGTTCGTTCTCTATGCGAATAACGGAGTGCAGCTGGATTTGCAGAGAATTTGCGAACCACCAAAAGCAGAGGTCGTAAACAATCTCCTGGCGAGCTGGCAACGTACCCAGGGCAACCGATAAGGAGTAATCTGTAGGCGTAAATCGATTCGAGAAGGGGGCGTAAAACCTAATGTTTCGACGGCTCTCAAATTTAATTCGCGGCTTTTTCGGCTTGTTCGTCTCGGGACTGGAGCGCCAGAATCCCGAGGCTCTGCTTGAAGTCGAACAAGAGAATCTGCGCAAACAGGTCGGCCAGTACAACCAGGGACTCGCCTCGCACGCCGGACTTTGCGAACGGCTCATCGCGCAAGTACGCCAGCTTGAGAGCGAGCAGCGCGATCTTCGAGCTAAGGCCACGGCCAATTTGCGAGCCGGAAATCGCGATGCCGCCGCACAATACGCCCTGCGTCTGCAAACCGTCGAGCGCGAACTGGGAGAAAATCGCGCGCAGATGGAGCAGGCAGAAAAAACATACAAGGATCTCATTCGGGCTCGAGACGTGGCCATTACAGCGGCCCGTAGTAAGATCGAGTCCCTCAAGTCCGGCATCACCGACCTCAAGATGAAACGAGCCATGGCTGAATTGACCGAAATGGCTTCGGGAATGATCACAAACATTGGCAGTTCCGGCGAGACTCTGGATCGCCTCACCAACATCGTCGAGGAGGAGCGGTCAAAAGCCGCCGGACGCGTCCGCGTCGCCCGCGACACCATGGATACTTCCGGATTGGTGGTGAAGGAAGCGGAACAGAAGGCCTTGGCCGATCAGGCCCTCGCTGATTTTGCCGCCAAAGAGGGCCTCTCCCTGGATGTTCCGGCCGGAGCTGCAGACACAAAGGCAGGCGAGAGCACGACTAAGACCATGGGGCCGGCGGGAATGGAGAAGGCCTGAACCCGAACTTGGCCTAATTTCGCGTGTGGCGCTATCTCAAGTCCGCGTTTTTTGTAACCGTCAACGTCCCCGGTCTTGGCCGTATTCCGGTCAATTTCCTCGCCGTCGCGGCGTTCGTAATTCTGGGATTCGCGCAGCCGGCATTCTGGTTCCTGGGCCTTGCGTTTGAAGCAGCTCTAATTACCGGCCTGGCCTTCAATCCGCGTTTCCAGAAAGTGGTCGAAGCTCAGTCATTGACCAGGCCAGAAGTCGACATCGANAAACAACGGAATGTCCTGGTTCAACTGCTCGAAGCGGGTGCGCAAAGCCGGCTTTGGCAGATGGCCACGAAATGCAATCAGGTGCTTCAGGTGTATCGAACTCAGCAGGCCGAAGATTACATCATCCAAACGAACGAGCACACTCTGAAGAATCTCGAGTGGCTTTATCTAAAGCTCCTGGTTGCGCGCCATCATTTGCTGACACCCACCAGTGAAACTGAACAAACTCTTGAGAAGAAAATTGAGGATCTCGACAAAGATATCCAGGATGGCGAGGAAACCGAATCGCTAATGCAGTCGAAAGTCGCCACTCTCGAAATCCTCAAGCAGCGTCTCGCAACCTTCCGGAAGAAGCAACAGACGCTTGCGGAGATCGAGGTTGACTTGACCCGTATCGACAATCAGGTCGACTTGGTTTTGGAAAAGGCCACCGTGCAAGGTAAACCCCAGACCATTTCAGCCGACATCGAGCTGGCGAGCGACCTCTTCAACGGATCGATTTTTGGAAGCCAGGAATCCGCCATTTCTGCCATTGAGCAGACCTATGGGCAACACAAATCGACAGCCCGGAAAGAGACCGCTTGATGGCGACCTCGGAGACGATAACATCCGAACACACCTCTACTCCGAAGTTGCCGCAATGGGCGCTTGATGCCATTCAGCTATACGAGAGCAGTGCGGCCAATCAGTTCATCATCTACGGAAATGTGAACGATCAGATGGTGGTGCCGTCGCCCAACGTGCATCTCGGCGGCCTGACCGATTTTCTGATGCAGGTTCTTTTGGCGCGATTCGATGTCGTTCTCAGTTATGACATCGGCAATGGAATCCGCGTAGAAAAAGGCGGAGATACCTTCTCGAAATGGCCGGCGTTGAAAGAGGATGCCAACCTCCCGAAGGCGCCTCGTCCGGCCATTGAGGCGCTAACCCGCTATTTCCGTTTCACCGCCAACCTCGGGCGTCTTAGTCGCGAGCGGGCGATTCAGGTTGGATGCATTATCAAAAGCGCGGACCTGCTGGCCCCAACTCTGCAGGGAGGCTTCGACTACGACCTCAATGCTCTGGCAAGTCTCATCCGTGACTGGTCGAGCGAAACCCTGCTGGCGGGCCATTCGCTGGCAACGTTTCTTGTCGCAGAAAATCTGAATGATCTTCACACTCTGATCGTCAATAATCCTCGCGCGGCTCGTATCAAGATCGCGCTTCCTTCAGCAGACGAACTGACGCAAGCCTTCGAGATGCTCAATGCTTGTTATCCCTCGGCTTTACAACAGTTCTCCGGCAAATTGGACCAAGTCGCTCAACAGCTCGCCGGTTCCAGTCTAGGTGCCGTCGAAACGTTGCTTAAGACACGCGAGCACACGAAGAAGAGTCTCGAGGGAGCCGATCTGGTCAAACTGAAGAAGCAACTCGTTGAAAACGATTGCAACGGACTGATCGAGTTCATCGAATCGAGCCGAACCCTCGATGACATTCACGGACAGGATAAGGTCAAGACTTGGCTGCGGCAGGACATCGCTCTATGGCAACAAAGCGATCTCGCTGCCATGCCCAAAGGGTACTTGTTATGCGGGCCTGTCGGAACAGGCAAGACGTTCATGGTCGAGTGCCTGGCCGGCGAGGCGCGGGTGCCCGTCGTCAAGTTCAAGAACTTTCGTGACAAGTGGGTGGGCAGCACAGAGGGCAACCTCGAGCGAATCTTCCGGTTGCTGCAGGCGCTCGGACGTTGCTACGTCTTTGTCGACGAAGCGGACCAGGCCATCGGAAGACGTGATTCTGCCAGCGGTGACTCGGGGGTTGGTGGCCGCATTTATTCAATGCTCGCCGAGGAGATGGGCAGCAGCACCAGTCGCGGAAAGCTGATCTGGATTCTCGCTTCCAGCCGTCCCGACCTGATCGAAGTGGATCTCAAGCGGCCCGGGCGAATTGATGTGAAGATTCCTTTGTTCCCCACGACCACCGCCGAAGAAAGTTACAGCCTGATCCGTATGCTCTGCCAGAAGCGCGGAATCAACCTGCAGGATTCCGATTTTTCAGGTCTTGAATCTCTGACTCCTCTGTTGCTTACTCCTGGCGCCGCTGAGACTCTCGCCGTGAAAATTTATCGTCTGGTCCGTACCTCCGGTTGCAGCCCAATCGAGGCTGCGCGTACCTGCCTCACCGACTATCAGAATCCAGTCCCGCTCGAGACCATGGAATTCCAGATTCGACTCGCGGTAAACGAAACCAGTGATCTGGAATTCGTTCCTCCTGGATTGCGAGGGCCCCGAGTCCCGTCTGTAGCGAAGTCCGACTAGGTTTGAAGGTCGCACAACCTTGACCGCCTCCACTCGCGATGTTAGGTTCGCGTTACACGTGACCGTCCAGGAGACACAGCTCTGAGCCGGACCAGGCAGCGGACTGAGATCGATGCCGGCCGACGGGAATTTCTGCTTCGTTTCTGTCAGGGCGCCGGAGCCACGCTTGTTCCAAAAAGCCTCTGGGGCTTGGGATTTGCTCCAACCCTGCCGCGCGCAACACCCGCGGAGTCATCCGAACGTCCCGGATTTTACCTCCGCCCGCTCTACCGATCCGAGCGCCCGCTCGATGCGATTCTCCTCAAAACACAAGCGGGATCCGATGTGTTCATCACCGAAAAATACGCGGATGAACTGGCGAAAATTCTGCAGCAATGGAGCGCAAGTCTGTGGCGTGCCCCCCGGGACATCAATACGCTGGCCAATAGCATTGCGGAGGGTTTTGCGGGAGGTTCTCTGCAGCCATCGGAGTCGCACGTGGTACGCGCAGCTCCCCCGGTTGAAGTTCGCCAAAACAAATTTCCTGGTGCAAATGGACTCGGTCGCGAGGCCTTCCTTCGTGCCTGGCAGTCTTCCTTTGGTTCATTTTCAAAGATCGATACGGCTGAGTTTCAGATCACACGAATTGAGGCCTCTACGGCCGTTCCATCGCGTCTGACAACTGAGATTCGATACGAAGTCGCCGGCTCAGGACAAGGGAGCCATCGAGAACAACGAATTGGGAATTGGGAACTGAACTGGCAAATCTCAGCAAGGAACGAGTTCCAGGTCACGAACTGGCGAGTGCTCGATGAGACGCAAGCACGCGCCACTGCACCTTTTTTTGCCGACGTTACCGCAGCCGCTCTCGGGAGTACCGAATCTTATTCGGCGCAACTGCTGCACGGCACCGACTACTGGCGAACTCTAATCGATGGCGCCGCCGGCGTGGACGTCTACGGTCACAACGGCGTCTCAGTCGCCGATATCGATAACGATGGTTTCGATGATCTCTACATCTGCCAACCTGCCGGACTTCCGAACCGTCTCTACCGCAATCGCGGTGACGGCACGTTCGAGGACGTTACAAAGTTTTCAGGCCTGGGTCTGCTCGAAAACACCGTCTGTGCGCTTTTCGCCGACTACAACAACGATGGCCTGCAGGATGTGATCCTCGTCCGCATCAACGGCCCGCTACTGTTTATCAATGAAGGCAACTGCAAGTTCCGCGAGCACCCGGATTCATTTCAGTTCAAGAAGCCTCCGCAAGGCGCGTTCACCGGAGCAGCAGTTGCCGACTACGATCGCGACGGATGGCTCGATATCTACTTCTGCCTCTACTCGTACTACCAGGGCACCGGGCAATATCGTTATCCGCTTCCATATCATGACGCGAACAATGGGCCGTCCAATTTCCTGATGCGCAACCAGCGCGACGGCACATTTCGCGACGTAACTGCCGAAGCAGGCCTCGACAGAAACAACACGCGCTACAGCTTCTGCTGCGGATGGAGCGACTACAACCGGGACGGCTGGCCCGATCTGTACGTTGTCAATGATTTCGGCCGCAAGAATCTGTACAGGAATAACGGCAACGGTACTTTCACGGATGTTGCTCCTGACATTGGGGCCGAAGACGTCGGTGCAGGGATGAGTGTTTGCTGGCTCGATCAGAACAACGACGCTGCCGAGGACCTTTACGTCGCCAACATGTGGACCGCCGCTGGTTTGCGCGTGTCCATGCAGGAGATCTTCAAGAAGGATTCACCACCTGCGGTCCGAACGCTCTACCAGAAGCACGCCATGGGCAACTCCCTATTGACCAATCGCGGGACAAGATTCGAGGACACGACGGCTCAGTCTGATCTCGGCATGGGCCGATGGGCGTGGTCCGCCGACGCCATCGATTTCGATCATGACGGATTTCCCGATCTCTACGTCGTGAATGGAATGGTCTCGGGCGAGTCGCGCTCCGATCTCAACAGCTTCTTCTGGCGACAGGTAGTCGCCAATTCTCCAGATGAGGCCACTTCACACAAAGACTATGAGCAAGGATGGAACGCCATCAATGAGCTGATCCGGGCTGATGGCACCTGGAGCGGCTACGAACGCAACGTGTTTTATGCCAACAATCGCGACGGCACATTTAGCGACATATCCGCAGTTGCCGGTCTCGACTTCCAGGAAGATGGCCGCTCGCTCTCCTTCTGCGATATCGATCAGGATGGAAGGCTCGAAATCATCCTGAAGAGCCGCAGCGCTCCGCAGCTTCGAGTACTCAAAAACGTCATGGTTGATTTGCCTCCGTCAATCTCATTTCGGTTGAGAGGAACGAAGAGCAATCCCGACGCAATCGGCGCGTCAATCACGGTTGAAGCCGGCAAACTCAAACAAACTCGAATGCTGCAGGGGGGCTCGGCATTTCTCTCGCAGCACACAAAAGATCTCCTCTTCGGCCTTGGAGCTGAAAAAGGAACCGTACATGCCACGATTCATTGGCCCAGCGGTCTGGTACAGGACCTGCGAAATCTTCCCGCGAATCACAGGATCTGGGTGGAAGAAGGTGCGGAGCCTTCGCGTGTCGAACCGTTCCGGACTGTTGCAGCCCTGAAACCATCGACTCCGGTCTCCGCCGGCGAACTCCTTCCCACGAACGTGGAAACATGGCTTCTGGCGGCTGTTCCCGCGCCTGATTTCTCGCTTTCGGATCTGGGAGGCCAGAAGCGGTCGCTATCAGCCGCCCGAGGCAAACCGGTCCTGCTGAGTTTCTGGACGACGATGTCGCTGGACTGCGCCGACGTTCTCGCCACACTCGAGAAGAATCATTCGCGCTGGTCCTCACAGGGACTTCAGACATTCGCGATTAACGTTGATGGCTCCGTTGCGTCAAATGAGCCAGTGCAATTAACTGCCACCAATAACCTCGACGCCTTCTCCCGCGAGCACCGATTTACCTTCCCCTTGATCCGCGGATCGGAAGACATCGCGGCCATCAACAACATCCTTTACCGTCAATTGTTCGATCGCCATCGCGACATGAGCTTACCCACATCTTTCCTGATTAATCCTGACGGCGACATCGTCAAGGTGTATCAGGGACTACTCAATGCGGACCACGTGGAGCATGATTTCCTCCACATCCCGTCAACGGATCCAGACCGCCTGTCCCGTGCGCTGCCTTTTCCCAGCGCAAAATACGTGCTGATCTTTGGCAGGAATCACCTTTCCTCCGGCGCTCTCTTCTTTCAGCGTGGATATCTGGAACAAGCGGAAGTCTCCTTCCAGCAGGCCCTTCAAGATGATCCCGACAGCGCCGAGGCCCTTTATGGAATCGGCAGCGTCTACCTGAATCAAAACAAGAATGCCGATGCTCGCCAGATGTTCGAGCGTTGCGTGAAGCTCAAGCCAAATTATCCCGAGACGTTGCCGGACGCCTGGAACAACCTGGGCGTCCTCGCGACACGAGAAGGTAATGTTGATCAATCGATCGAATATTTCCAGCAGGCACTGGAAATCAATCCGCACCATCTGCTTTCTCTCGAGAATCTGGGCAACGCCTATCGTCTAGAAAAGCGTTGGAATGAAGCGCAGGAAGTTCTCGAACGCGCGGTCGCAGTCTCCCCTGAAGACGCGGAAGCGAATTACAGCCTGGGAATGGTGTTCGCCCAGACAAGCAACACTGCAAAAGCCTACGAGCATTTGCAACGAGCACTGAAGGCGCGCCCCGTCTACCCCGAAGCCCTGAACAATCTGGGAATACTTTTCCTGGTAACCCACCGCCGCGATGATGCGGTGGCGAGCTTCGAGCAGTGCATCCGAGTGGCGCCCGCATTCGACCAGGCTTATCTGAATCTCGCCCGCATTTATGCTCTGGAAGGTAACAAGGATAAGGCGCGGCAGGTTCTATCGAATTTGCTCCACCAGCATCCCGACAGCACTCAGGCGAAGCAGATGTTGCAGCAACTGCAGCAATAGAGCTTAAGGTCTCGGTGTCGGCGCGCTCAGCAGATCAACAAACTCCTGATAAAACTTCTTCGCATCGAGATCGACCTGAATCTCTACAGGAGGTCCGACGATCTTCGGCTTGTCCTGTTGGGTCCAACTTAATGTGTCGCCGTATCCAGCCCCGTGGTTGAGTTCGATACCCAGATACCGTGTTTCCTTGGCGGTGATGAGACTCGGATCCAGCCATGCCAGCGCCGCCAGTTCATCCCATAGGTAGTTGTACTTGCCACGAATTTTTGTAAATGTTGCGACATAACGGGCCGCGGCAGAGTCGTGCGATTTCACCTGATCGACCAATTCCTGTGTCATCCGGGTTTTCACGGAAATGTCTACGGTCGTGCAGACAATCCGTCTCCACGGAGCCATGAACACGATGTGTGCTGCTTCCGGATCAAACCACAAATTGAATTCGTGTCGCGGCGTATTCACGAATTCAGGATCGTCCGTCGTCGGATTCAAACTCGCACCCATGAAAACCAATTCTTTCACTAGCGACACGAATTCCGGGTCTATCGAAATTGCCAATGCCAAATTCGTCATCGGGCCGCCGGCATAAATCGTGATCTCGCCAGGATATTTGTGCACCATGCGAATCAGAAAATGCGCTGCGTCATCACTGAGGGGCTTAATAGTGGGCTTGCCCTCAGGCATCTCGCCGAGTTGGTCCGGCGGATGATATAGCCTTGGAGTCCAAGCACCGATCCATGGCACTTTCCCATATTGCTGTTCCCAGAGTTCAATCTCTTCCTTGCGCCTCAGCAGTGGATACTCCGCACCGGGCACAACAGGAATATCGGTTCGCCCGATCAGTTCCAGCATCCGCAGCGTGTGCGCAACTTCATCTTTCAGCCAACCGTCTCCGGTGACGACCGTGATGCCTAGAACCTGAGTCTGCGGGGACTGAATAAGGAGCAGCATCGATTGCTGATCGGTACCTGCCGGCCCCGCGGCATCCTGATCGATAATGATCTTGCGCTTACTGGACGCGGTCTGCGTCCATCCTGAAACAGACAGAAATGCGCAGAGTAAGATAAGGCTGATAATCGGTTTGATCTTCATGATGGCGGCACAAAGCACTGCATTGTATTGGTTCCTGCCTCCAAGCTCCAAATCGCCTGGGCGGAGCCGCCGGTACATGGTTGCTGTTGCGATGCTTGTCCCGCTTTACACGGCGGGTCAGGAACCCGCACCGTCTGCGACCCTGCAAGGCGTCGTGCGCGACAGTCAGGGACAGATTGTCGCCCAGGTCGATGTTTCGTTGGAGAGGAAGAATTCACACGGCAAGTTGACTGTCACCACGGACTCGCAGGGGCGCTACAACTTCGAGAAACTGCAGGAGGGTATTTACCGAATAGAGGTGCTCAAAGAGACGAATGTCGGGGCTGAGGGTGCTCGCATTGATCCTCTGATCCTGAAGCCGCATGAGTCACGGACTCTCGATCTGACCCTCAAAGAGCTGCAGAAAGGTAAGTCTTCGTTCGAGGCCGGGCCGCAATTCTTTGACCAGCCCCAATTCAGCGTCTCCGGCGTGACCGACACAACCAGCTTAGGTGGCCACGGCTCCGATACAGTCGTCCGCACCCGCGATTCGCTTGCGAAGGAAACCATTTCACTGAGCGGAACCACGGACCGGACCAATGCTAACCCGGGCAACGACATTGCTGCCAAGACATCTCTTGAAAAAGAGCTCGCTACTCACGAAACTGCGGATCTCCATCACCAGCTCGCCGACATCGAAGAGAAACTCGGAGACTCCCTTAAGGCTGTACATCACTACCAGCGCGCGGCTGAGCTAGATCCCACCGAATCGCACCTGTTTGACTGGGGCGCAGAACTGCTTCTGCATCACGCTCCCGAGCCTGCCGAAGAAGTATTTGGAAAAGGAAACCAGAAATATCCAAACTCGGCGCGGATGCTTTTAGGGCTCGGCGCTGCAGCTTTCGCACGTGGGAATACGGATGAAGCCATTCAACGGATCTGCCGCGCCTCTGATCTGAACCCCGGCGATGCCGCACCGTACCTGTTCCTCGGCAAGATTGAACAATCTGAAATTGCTCCCCCCGACGAACTGATCAACAAACTAAATCGATTCGTTACTCTGCAACCTCGGAATGCCGATGCGAACTACTACTACGCCGTCGGACTTTGGAAGCAAAGAAATCGGTCCCCAAAACCCGACAATCTGGCGCAGGTTCAGTCTCTGCTCAATACTGCATTGCAGATGAACCCCAAGCATGCGCCGGCCGAATTGCAGCTCGGCATCCTCCACAACGACCAGGCTGCCTATGCAGAAGCAATCGCGCACTATCGAAGAGCCGTTCAGATCGATCCCAAGTTGGAAGAAGCGCACTACCGCCTTGCGCAGGCTTACCGGCAAACCGAACAGGCCGACAAAGCCAAAGAGGAACTCCGCATTTACACGCAGTTGTCGAAGGAATCAGCGCAGCAACAGGATCGGGAGCGCCATGAGATCAAGCAATTTGTTTACACTTTGCGCGACCAGTCGGGCCCGCAATCTCGTTAGTACCCATGGGGTACTTGCCCCTCTCCGCTGAAAATGTATAATCCCGCCCTGGAGTTTTGCGGGAAGGAAATTCTCAACTCAACCCCTGCGAGGAACCATGTCGGAGATTGGGGAAGATAGTTCTGCCAGCCGCGTCGCTACGTACTTCGTGTTCGCGTTTCTGGTTGCAGCGATCGTCGAAACTGTGATCGCCACCGTGTATCGCTAGACAGTCCTTCTTTCGCTTTCAGTATCAAATTCTGTGCGGTTGAGGCGCAGCCCACGCTGCGCCTATGCCTTTTCCTGTGTTACACTTCCTAATTCAAAACAAGAACGTGTTGCGCGCAGGACTTTCAACCCATACATGCTTTTTTCCAAAGAATATGTGGGCTACTTGGCCCGCGAAGTCACCAAAAAACTGATTGCCGGTAAGCTCATTGACGCCTCGGCAGTGCCAGTAGTGACCGAACGCGTGCACGCCGCGCTGGTCGAGGAACTTTCGCTGGAAGATCGCATCAACGACGAAGTCCGCGTCATCCTTGAAGCTTATTCCGACGAAATGCGCAAGACCGGCGCCAATTACCAGGAGATGTTTCGCAAAGTGAAGAACGAACTCGTTCGCAAGTACAAGGCGGTGCTGTGAGACTGAGCCGCGATAAAGTGAACGTCCTCGCTCGCGCCGTATCCGATGTTCTCAAGCAGTTGGACGAAGTCGAGTTCATCGAAGATCCCAACACCATCCGACAGGAAACCCGCAAGATTCTTGAGGACTTGTTCAACCAGGAAGCCAAGATCGACCTCGCGGCACGCGCGAAGATCGACACCCAGAAGCGGACCATTCTCGAAGGTTCGCAAGAGTGGGACATCCTCTACCGCAAGTACTACAACGAGGAAGTCAAGAAACTCGGCGTATAACGCATTCCTCGTTCACGATGCCGTTTTCAATTCAATCTGAACCAGACTTCGCACCGACCACGCCGGATGTTTGTCCTCCGTGACTATAAGCTTCAACGGCCCCGAATGCGCGTCCAATGCTTTCCCGTCCATAGTGTCAGCGACGAGCACGTCGCCGGGATGGAAGTCCGGATCAATCTCCGCCAGTGCAAGAAGACTCTGGTATCCGTCAGAGCTGCTTGCAACAATGTACTGAGCGAGAGCTACCGAGGAGTGCTCGTACCTTGGCCAGCAAGTCCGAGACGCGTACTCCCGAATACGCCTCATCGGCGTTGCTGTGGGAGTTATGAATTTTAACGGTCCAATGCGGCATGGCTTTCAGGTCGGCCAGCTTAAGGACGACCGGTTCGCGTTGACCAGCGAGCAGGCGCAGTTCCGCTTCTTTTGTCGATGCAGCAGGAACCAGTGCGGGCTGTTGTGCCCAGAGACTGTTGCCCGCAACCATGCAAACGGCGGCGATGAAAGTAGCAAAGCTTCGCTTCAGCATTTACGAAGGATAGACCGGAAAGCCGATAGGGTTAGAACCAGCTTCGATGAGATGGACACTAATTCTCTCGCGTAAACATGAATCACGCTTCCAATTCTGAGATTTCCGCTCTAGTGAAGCGCGCTGCTTCCGACGCGGGATTCAACCTCGCAGGTATCGCTCCGGCCACAGACTCGCCTGAGCTCAAAGTTTTTCCCGAATGGATCGCTGCCGGCCATGCTGGCGAGATGAAATACCTTGAATCTCGCGACGAACAAGGTTCACTGAAGCGAGCATCCCCCTCGCGAGTGGCGCCGTGGGCACGCAGTGTGATCGTCTGCGCGATCAATTACAACACCGCCCATCCTTACTCGACCGAGTTCCGCGATCCGGATTGCGGCTGGATCTCTCGTTACGCCTGGAGCCACGAGGACTATCACGATGCCGTGCTGCGGCGCCTGAAGCAAGTGGAAGCCGCGCTGCATCAAGCGGCAGTCGATACTCAGCCGGAGTTGATTACTCGCAGCTACGTCGATACTGGTCCCATAGTCGAGCGTGTCTTCGCCAGATACGCAGGTGTGGGCTGGATCGGAAAAAACACCTGCATCATTAATCAGAAGATCGGCTCGTGGCTATTCCTTGGAGTGATCCTTACCTCGCTCGAACTCACGC
>AP72_2010_repI_A100DRAFT_1000015_pt1 | contig 26110 bp, 15 predicted proteins | sample AmaPasrepliIA100_FD_9193 | JGI IMG/M metagenome (IMG submission 9193)
CACATTTACAACATCGAGCGTGGCTTGCCTCATTGGCGCGTTTGCTGTGGGCGCCTGTCCAGCCGATGTTGGTGAAAACAACAGTACAAGACCGCAGACACCGATTACAAAGCAAAGGAGCCATGGTGACGAAAAATCTCGAACTGACAAGTTCCTCATTTCTCCTCCTTCGGATCGCGACAATCTTTAGTGCCAGGGTGTGCCCGCATATCCGAGCTAACGCATCAAGCTGGCATCACTGGTCCTTGCCGATGTCTCGAAGAATTGCACCCAGGTCCACGATATCTCCCATTACTTGATAGCCAGCGTCGTTGGGGTGTAACGGATCACCGGCATACGCGGGCAGAAGATTAGTCGGGTTGGCCGGATCCCTGAGTGCCAAGTCAAAATCGATCACTCCGTCGAAGGCATGGCTCGTACGGATCCAATGGTTCAATTTCTGCCTTTCCTGTTCCCCGAAAGCAGTCCCGTAGTTCCCACCGTAGATAGAGTTCGAGCCCCCAAAGGGCGTCAATGTGCCGCCGTATATTTTCAATCCCGCCTGATGGCACGCACGAATAATCTGCTGGTCCACAGCGATCAACACGTCGGCGGTCGTGGAGACATCGCCAATGTCATTAATGCCTGCGAGTAGAATCACCGCCTTCGCGTTGGGCTGGAGCAGCACATCGCGACCGAGGCGGCCCGGAATCGCAACCCCAAACTGGGGAAAAACGGGACGATTCGTCAACAACTCATTTCCGGTGATGGCTGCGCTGGAAACAGACAACGTTTCTCCATGCTTAGCTGCTAATCTGCGCGCGAGCACGTCAGGATAACGGCGGTTAGCATTCGCGGTGGATAAATAGCCATCGGTAATCGAGTCGCCAAGAGTGATCAGCGCTCCCTTGAGTCTTGGTGACGCCAGTACATCTACACCGGAGACAAACATCCAGCAGGAAATGTTCTGGGTAAATCCGCTGCCGTCAGTTGCTGCGGAAGTGTTACCCGCGCCGAGGTAGTTGGTTTGCACCGCCAGGAAGTGTTGTGTCGCCAGGCCCGTGCTATCTGGCAGAAAGACACTAATAGCTAGAGTTGTCAGCGGAGGTATCTGCAAGTTGACTGGATCGCTTAGAGCCTCGCTATCCGCCGCAATAATGATGGAAGTCTTCCCACTGAAGCGTAGAGTTCGCACAGTTCCCGGGAGGACCGCTGCGCCACCTGCCGACACCGCGACCGTTGCCGCCCCGACATTTAACGGGGTAGCGCCGAAGGCATTCGATAACCGCACCCGCACTTTGTCGCCACCGGCACTCAGGTACACGATGTTGCGGATGGTCTGGTTCGTGAGCCCCACATCCGACGGACACCCGGGAGAGAAGAATGTTCCCCCCGTCATGGGGCTCCCTTGCCATGCCGCAACCCAATGCAACCAGGAATTATTGGGCTCTTTCGAGAAAGAGGGAGTGATGGAAAAGGCAGCCAGTGCAATCACAGATGTGGCTGCCCAGAGAATCCGTGCGCGCCTCAACCTGAATTTGGTCAAATCTGCTTGTAGACGTTCAAACTTTTTCATATGGATTCTCCTGGTGGCCCTTTTTTGGAAAAGTACGAGGTGATATCGGAGTGGCCCGAACCCCGCGAAGCTGCGGAGATAGTTCACTCGGTCGCATTTGCATAAGCGACCTCCTTACTTGTATTCGAACTTACCCCAGGGATCGGTCCGCGAACGAATGGCGATTGCCTTGAAACGGTACTTTATACGAGGACAATGCTCAATTTGCCACAGTGTGCTCTTGCCAAACTTTCGCGTCAACCGAAATCTTGACGTGTCTGACAGAGAGACACTAACAGGCGAAATTGTCAACATATTGACGTCATTGTTAGAGCGCTCAAACTATTGCGCTTATAGAATGCCGCACCCGCTCGATTACGAGGCTATCGAAATTTCTGTTTGTGAATAATTCCCGCGCCCTCTCGAATGGTAACCAACTGGTCCGCTGCCACGTTTGGAAGGACTTCAGTGGCACCGTTGGTCCAGCGGATGGTCAGCTCTACGCTAGTTTCCGCACCGAGTCCAAAGTGCAAGCGACGGTCATTGGCGGAGTAGAAGCTGGATTGGGCCGTCACTTCCTGCGCCTGATGCTTCGTTCCGTAGCGGGCGATCACACGGGTACCGATGGCACTGCGATTGGTCTTAACGCCGATCAGCAGTACTTTCAGCCAGTGCCCGGTACCGGAAACGTCGTTTCGCAACAGGGACGGGGGTTCGTTCATGTTCATGACCAGAATGTCCATATCGCCGTCGTTATCGAAGTCCCCGAAGGCGCAGCCACGGCTGGAGTGTGTGTCTGACACACCGGTTCCCGCTTCTTCCAGCAGTTCTTCGAACCGGCCGTCGCCCAGATTGCGAAAGACCAGACGCGGAGTGTGGAACGGATAGGGGGGAAGTTTCCGCTCCACCTCGGGATAGACGCTCCCCGTCACGACGAAGACATCAGGGAAACCGTCGTTGTCGAGGTCGATGATGCCCGTTCCCCAACCAACATAGCGGGTTTCCACTCCCAGACCCGAGCGGATCGTGACGTCGTCGAAGTTTCCTTTTCCGTCATTGCGGTAAAGAACGTTGGTATCGTCGGCGAAGTTGGTTTTAAACATGTCCAGGTTTCCGTCGAGATCGTAGTCGCCCACCCCGACGCCCATCCCCGCCTGTTCCAATCCGTCTTCGCTTAGGGCAACACCGCGCTCCAGGCCCTCCTCGCGAAAAGTCCCGTTGTGCTGGTTGCGGAATAGCCAGCTCGGCGTGGAATCGCATGCTACATAAATGTCAGGCCAGCCATCGTTGTCATAGTCCGCGGCAATCGCCGTCATGGGATACGAGCCCGACACCGCCGATACGCCCGATGCCTTGCTCACGTCTCTGAAGGTTCCGTTGCCTTCATTATGGAATAACTGCACGTAACCAGTTGGCAGGCCGCGAGGGCCGCAATTCACGGGTACGCCTTTCCAGGTGCAATCGGCGTTTTCGCCCGGCTTAGGAAGCTTCTCGAGCGTGGTGTTGAGATAGTTGGCGACGATCAGATCAAGTCGACCGTCACGATCGTAATCCACCCAGGTGCAACCCGAGCCGTAGTGCACGGCGGACTGAGCAAGTCCGGCTTTTTCGGTCACGTCCGAGAAGGTTCCGTCTCCATTGTTGTGGTAAAGCACATTGTTCCCGTAGTAGGTAATGAAGATGTCGTCGAAGCCATCGTTGTCATAGTCGCCCACCGTCACGGCGGACGCCCAACCACTCCGGAGCAGCCCTGATTTTGCGGTGACATCGGTAAATGTGCCGTCGCGATTGTTTTTGTATAGCCGATTGGAAGCGCCAGTCGGCGCGCCTTCGAGGCGAGTGCCGCTGAGAATGAACAAATCGACCCATCCATCGTTGTCATAATCGATGAATGCAACTCCGCAACCCACTACCTCGACGATGTAGCTTTTGCTGTCGACGCCACCGTAAACAACTGGCTGCGTGAGGCCCGCTTGTTTTGCGACGTCGGTCAGGCGTGACAGGAACGGGCGGCCGGAAGGCTTCCCGCGGGGTTGTGCCTTCACATTGCGGGAAGAGACTCCCTGGCCGAAGGTCCGGGCCAACGTGTTTGCCATCGCCGCACCCGCCAAAGTAGTGATCAATTTGCGCCGAGTGATCATTAGACGGGTTCGATCGCTTTCAAGGTCTGTCCAGCTTTGACGTTTTCAAATTTTTGAACAATTCCTGAGGGCCACCGGATCTCGATCAGCTTCGCGGACGAATCGCTCCCAAGACCCACCAGCAGCCGTTTGTCGCTGGCTGATAGATAGCCGACGGCTGTGTTGACTGTGAAATATTGCGTCAGTCCCGATGCCGAGACTACCTTTACGCGACTTCCAATTCCATCGCGGTTCGACTTCTTGCCAACGGTCTCGATTCGAATCCAGTTATTACGATTGCCACCGTCGTTGCGTAGTGCGTAGGCCTTCTGACCCACGTTGCTGACCACCACATCGATGTCGCCGTCGTTATCAAGGTCACCGAAAGCAGCACCACGCCCGGCCCAGCTTGTCTTGAACGCTTCGCCAGGGAGCACGCGCACGAAATGTCCCGCCTCATTGCGCAACAAGAGTGGCGGTTGCTGATACCGCAGATTTGGGGAAGTCTTCTCGATGGTGTCCATCACGTGCGACTGGGCCACGAAGACGTCTTTCCAGCCATCGTTGTCGTAGTCAAAAAAACCTGCGCTCCAACCCGCGAAAAGGAGAGTCGCTGCGCCTACGCCCGATGGATTGGTCACGTCCCGAAAGCTGCCATCGCCTCCGTTGTGAAAGAGCATGTACCGTTCGTGGGAGAGATCGGTGACCACAATATCAGGGCGTCCATCGTTATCGTAGTCGCTGAAGGCGGTGCCCATGCCGGCAAAGGTCTTGCCGTCTTCGTTGTAGCCCACACCGGCCAAAAGGCCAAGTTCCGTGAAGGTTCCGTTACCGTTGTTGTGGTAAAGAAAACACTGCACTGAATCGTTGGCAATGAAAATGTCTGTAAAGCCATCGCCGTCGTAGTCGGCAAAGGCAACACCCAGACCCTTTCCCTTTGGGTTAGCAATGCCAGCCTTCTCGGAGACATCGGTGAAAGTACCGTCTCCGTTGTTGCGATATAGGATGTTCGTCACTCCGTCATAATTGTCGGGGTGGCAGTAGGCACGAAGGCCGGGCGGTTTCTCTCCGCAATAACGATTGGTCTTGAACGTCCAATTTACATAGCGTGTGACCAGCAGATCGAGGTTACCGTCGTTGTCGTAGTCGAAGAATCCTGCGCTCGCACTCCATCCGCCCCCAACAACGCCAGCACTCTTGGTAACATCCGCGAACGTACCATTGCCGTTGTTGTGGTAGAGCGTGTTGCCACCGAAACCGGTGATATAGATGTCTTCGAAGCCGTCGTTGTCATAGTCTCCCACGGCTACGCCCATGTCGTAGTGGTTCTCCGGCATTCCGGTGAGGCCAGCTTTCTCCGTCACATCGGCAAACGTGCCGTCGGGATTCTGATGATAGAGCCGGTTGCGGAACTTCGGGTCCGACTTATCAGGCAGTTTGTCAGCCGGCATGGGGTCGTCGATTTGGGCGCCGTTCGTAAGGAAAATGTCCAACCAGCCATCGTTGTCGTAGTCGAGGAGAGCCACGCCGCCGCCCATCGTTTCCACAAGATATTTGTTCGAGGTGGCGGAGCTCTCGTGCTTGAAGTTAATTCCGGACGCTTCAGTAATGTCAGTGAACCGCACATCCGGAGCGGAAGAGGCTCCCATCAGGAAGAGGGGCAGTAAGCACGCCCTAATCCAGTTACACGCATTTTGGCACCTTCTCATCATGGACGATGTCTGGTTTTATCGGAATTTCCTGGTATCGATTATTCCCTTTGCTTCTTGCATTATGAAAAAACTATTGCCAGCCAGGTTCCGGTAGCTTTCCTTTAAACCGGATGGCCAGGTAAGTTCAACGGAGTCGACTTTGGTGGCATTGCCAAGTCCGAAGTGCAGCCGGAAGTCATTTTGCGAATAGTAGCTCGATCCACTCATGACTTCGTCGATCTGGCTGTGGTTGCCGCTAGTGACCTTCACCCGCGTCCCGATCGCCGACCGGTTGGAGCGAGTGCCTACGCACTTGATCATGATCCAGTTGTTCTTGCTTCCACCACTGTTGCGGAGCAACGATGGTGGCCCGTCTAGGTTGTTCACGATCACATCCACATTTCCATCGTTGTTGAAATCCCCGAAGGCACAGCCACGGGCGAGGTTATCGGCACGGATTGCTGGACCTGCTTTTGCCGAGACATCTTCGAAGTGTCCATTCCCCATGTTGCGGTACAAAATTTTTGGCTCTTGGTAAGACAGATGCAGTTTCCGGCTAGCGATTTGAGAATAGACATGGCCATTGGCCAGGAAGAGATCTTTCCAGCCGTCGTTGTCAAAGTCGACAAAGCCCACTCCAAAGCCAAGATACTTCCGGTTCACACCCAGGCCGGCCTTGATGCTGGCGTCCTCGAAAGAGCCGTTCCCGAAGTTGTGATAGAGAGTGGTCACCTGTTCGGAAAAGTTGGTGCGCACGATGTCGAGCCAGCCATCGCCATCAAAATCTCCCACAGCGACGCCCATTCCAGATAGCGCAATGCCGTTTTCATCCAGGGCGCAACCAGCCGGGACTGCCACTTCGCGAAACGTTCGGTCATGATTGTTGCGGTACAGCAGGCTAGGTGCGCTGTCGCAGGCGACAAAAATGTCCGGCCATCCGTCGTTGTCGAAGTCAGCAGACGCGGCCCCCATGCCGTAAGAACCGCTGGCCTGCCAATTCCGGGGAACGAAGACCATGGACGAGGCACCACGCGGGCGAGCGATGCCCGACTCCTCCGACACGTCTACAAATGTGCCATTTCCGCGATTGCGATAAAGCATGTTGGTGCCACCGGCGAAGCCCAACGGTCCACACGGCACAGGGATATCGTTGTACATGCAGTAAGGAGCAGCGCCGGGCTTGGGCGCCTTGGAGGGATCGAAGTTCACATAGTTGGCGACAAATAGATCAAGATGGCCGTCGCGGTCATAGTCCAGAAAACAGCAGCCTGCTCCCCAGTTCTTTCCAAAGCCCGCTACGCCAGCTTGTTCGGACACGTCCGTGAAAGTGCCGTCTCCATTGTTGTGATACAGGATGTTGTGGCCCCAATAAGTGACGAAGAGATCATCAAAGCCATCGTTGTCGTAGTCTCCGACACAGCAGCCTTGCCCCCAGCCAGAGGTGATGAGACCCGCCTTCTGGGTGACGTCGGTAAATGTACCGTCGCGATTGTTGTGAAACAGGTAGCTGGTAGGATTCTTTTCCCGCACGGACGGATCAAGACTTGTTCCGTTCACCAAAAAGATGTCGAGCCAGCCATCGTTGTCGTAGTCGAACAGCGCCACACCACAGCCCATTTCTTCAAGCAAGAACTGCTTGTCGGTAGGGCTGCCTGAAATATTTCTGGCATGAGACAGCCCAGCCTGCGCGGTAATGTCGGTGAAGATATCGGACTGAGGACCATCAACGGCAAACAGGTGAGGAGCAGCGAGCGCACATGGCAGCATTGCCCCCGCCCGGCCCAGAAACTCCAAAAAATCACGCCGCGAATGCTGTCCGAACCTCCTACTCACGCTCCGCTCCGGTCGGTGGTGCGGCGGGTTTCGCCGAATTGCGCCGCATTTTCTCGAGTTCGTTGGATTCCTTATCGAGGCGCGTGAAGACGGCCAACGCCTCTTGGCTCTCCTTCTTCTTCCCGAGTCGGCGATAGATGCCAGATAGAACGTAGTAGTAAGAAGACGCGCGAGTGTTGAACGAGATGGCGCGGTTTAAGGCATCGACAGCGTCATCCAGGCGGCCTTGGCTCTCATCCGCTTTCGCTTTTTGAAACCAGGCCCGGTCCGATGTGGGATCGAGCGCGAGTGCCTGGCGCGCATATTCGAGGCCCTTTTCCGGATCGCCGGTTCGGTTGTAATAGGCGCTCAGATTGACATGGGCGGAGTTGAATTTGCCATTTCGAGCATCGTTTAGCGCGATCGCCTTCTCGTAGCTCGCTACCGCACCTGCATTGTCTCCCAGGGCCTCCTGCGCCAGCCCGAGGGCGTCCAGAGCCTCGACGTATTCGGGACTGATTCGCAGTGCCTCTTCGAATTCTTTCCGGCCGGGAGCCCAGTTGTCCTGTATCGAGAACAATTTTCCAAGATCGTAGTGGATCTCGGCGGATTGGGGCGCATAACGGATGCCCTGCTCGAACTCCGTCTGCGCCGCATCGAATCTTCCTATCATCATCAGGACACGCCCCAAAATCTTGTGAGCTTCGGCGTTCTTCACATCAATCTGGAGTGATTTCGCCAGGGCTCGAATCGATTCGCCAAGTTTCTGCTGACCAAAGAAGCTATAGCCCAGCGCGTACCAACCCCACGCAGATTGTGGACGCTCGGTNACGTAAGCCGTCAGCAGAGGCTCGACTTCTTTGAACCGGCTTTCCCGAATGTAACCTTCAAACTCTGTGATCCGCGCTGGATCATCGACGCCCTGCTTTTCTGTGACCGACAGTCTTTGCAGCTTCTCTCTTGTGGATGTGTCGCCAGGGTTGAGATCGATCGCTTTCTGGTAGGCCTCGGAAGCACCAGAATTGTCCCCCTCCTTCTCCAGAACCATCCCTAGATAACGATAGGCATCCGGCGCTTCAGGCTGGAGTTTAATGGCATGCCGAAACTTCGTTGCTGCCTGATCCAGATCGCCTTTGTCGAACGCGGCGCGCCCTTCGGCAATGTCCAGATTGATGTTCTGATTGCGCTCATCGGCGGAGGAAAGGTTGCGACCTTTCTTGACTTCGACCGCTGCCTCGTTCTTGCGATCCGCCCGCGACAAAGCCAGTCCCAGTTGATAGTGGGCTTCGCCACTCTGTGGATCGAGGCGCGTCGCTTCCTGGAGTTCCACGATTGCCTCAGTGACCTTGCCGTCCCGTAGTAGGGCTTTGCCCAAGGCAAGATGGGCTCGCGGAAACGATGGGGACATCGTGAGCACTTTACGCAGCAGCTCGATCTCTTTGGCCGGTCCGTACTTTGGGCTGGCCCCGTATGCCATCGCCAGATTGAACTGAGCCTTCACCAAAGCAGGATCTAGAGAGATTGCCTTCTCGAGTTCATGAATAGCTTGCTCATTGTCGGTAGGGATAAGCGTACCGCCGAGATTGGCGTGAGCATCGGCAAAGTCGGGCCTGATGCGGATAGCCTCACGAAATGCCGCCACGGCTGGTTCATCGTCGTCAGACTGAGCCAAAACAAGCCCGAGATTGTTGTTCGCTTCTGCAAAGTCCGGGCGGAGTCGAATGGCCTCGCGAAACTCGGCGGCAACTTCACCAGTTCCGGCGCCCGTACGGCCAAGCATCAAACCCAGTATGTTGTGCGCCTGGGCTTGATCCGGCGTCGCGGCCAGCACCTTTCGCAGCTCACCGATGGCCATCTCCCAATCGGGTTTTGGAAGCGACGACACGGGCGCGTTCAGCCCTGTTTCGAATTGCCCCAAGGCTTTGGGGAGATCGCCGATACGAAGAAAAACGATGCCCAGATCAACGTAGGTGGCGCCCGTGGGAGGCAGAAGGGCGATTGCACGTTGTAAGCTCATTCGAGCTCCTTGCAAGTCGCCCGCCTCCCGAAGTGCAGTTCCAAGAAACGCATGAGTGGCGCCTGCTGCCGGATCGAGGCGAATGCTCTCCCGCAGTTCGGCTAAGGCTCGATCCTTGGAACCGCTGTACCACAGTGCCACTCCAACGTTGTAGTGGGCCTCGGCGGACTCCGGCCGAAGGGCAATAGCGCGCTCCAGATGAACCAGTGCGGAGGACAAGTCGCCTTGCTGGCCGAGGACGAATCCGAGCAGATTGTGTGCTTCCGCGTTATTTTCATCAACGCGCAGAGCTTCTGTGAGCTGTTGCTTGGCTTGATCCAGATCGCCACGGGCGGCTGCCTCGCGGCCCCGGTTATACAGGTCGTCAGCCGGGCTTGCCAAAATTGGGCTTGGCTTCCGCGTCGACGAACTCTGCTGCTTTATCGCAACGCCGAGCGCGTAATAACCTTCCCGCAGCTCAGGATCGATTTGTAGAGCAGTCTCAAACGCCGCAATCGCCCCCTTGAGATCACCACTCTGTCGCAAGGTCTGTCCCAGTTCGTACTGGACGTTGGCGTTGCCTGGGTTGGCATCGGCTACGCGGCGCAGGTGCGGTAGGGCAGCTTCTGCCTCGCCTTTCTCCCGTAGAGCAACGCCAAGGTTCATGTGGGCCGGCAGGCTGTCCGGTTGCAGCGCCAAGGCCTTCTTAAACGCCTCGACCGCCTCGCCAAGATCGCCGCTCTTGGCCAAGGCGGAGCCCAAATTTGTGTAAGCCCGCTCGGACTTCGGATCGAGTGAGACTGCCTTCTCGAACTCAGCAATCGCGCCGGGCATGTCGGCCTTTTCCAGAAGCGCGACTCCGAGCCAGTTGTGAGCCTCTGCCGATGCTGGACCCATCTTTACGGCGCGTTGGAATGCCTCGAGCGCATGTGGATAGTCGTTCCGATCCCAATATGCGAGACCGAGGGTGACTTGAAGATGCGGATTGTTGGGATCCTTCCTGATCTCAGTCTCAATCTGTTCAATCGAAGGAGAATCTTTTCCGGATTTCTGTGCTGGGGCAGACAATGCTAGCGCAAGCAGAAGCGCTGCGACGCTCCACGTTCGCGAAATGGGCTGGACGGAAATCATTGATCCGGATCTAACAGCCGGAGCTGTAAGCGAGAGTGGGCTTCGTCCTCGGTGCGAAGCGACTTGGCAATCTCAAGCCGCTTATCCGCTTCAACCTTCTTCCCCATCCGCGCCAGTAGCAGCCCAAGCTGATAGTTGGCTTTGACGGACTTGGGATTCAGACGGACAGCTCTTTCAAGATTACTCTCTGCTTCGGGATAGCGTTGGGCGGTCATGAGAAGCCCGCCCAAGACCTCGCAGGATGGCGCGTGATCTGGGTAGCGCCGAAGCAAGTCCTCCAGCCGATGAATTGCATCTGCTTCATCTCCCTGATCCCGGGCGACCAAAGCCAGGTAATAGTAGGATGCAAGCTGATCGGGCTGCAAACGGACGCTCTCACGCAGGTGTGTCGCCGCGTCGGCCAAATGGCCTTCGAGATACAGGACCGAACCCAAAGCATACTGAAGGTGTGAGTCTTGCGGCTGTTTCTTCAGAAGCCCTTCCAGAATGGATTGGGCCACGTCGAATTGCTTCTTTCCCACTTTCGCGGAAGCGAGCGTGTATTGGTATGCGGCATCCATGGGCCGCTTCTTTGCGGCTTTTTCCAACGCAGGCTCGGCGTCATCCAGAAGATCCATCTCCAGGCAGACTCGGCCAAAGCCCAAGAGAATCTCTGGATTTTCGGGTGCCACCTTCTTGGCTCGGATCCAATAGGACAGCGCGCGTTCAAATTCGCCCTGGCCCTCTGCGACGGCTGCCGCCTGCTTGAGTGCCGGGATCGACTCGGGCTTTAGACCAATGGCCTGATCGTAGTATTCGAGTGCGCGCGCCGGGTCTTTCTTGAGCAGGTAGACGCCCGCCAGGTTGAAGGCTAACTCGTAAGAGGGAGGACCGATCTGCTGCACATGCTCTAGAAGTTCAGTCGCTTCGTCGATGGCGCCTCCCCTCGCAAGCAACACCGCAAACTTAATGGACCACGCTTGGGGTGGGTTCGACAGCCCGGCCCAGTCTTTCGCCAACGCGGCAAGGGATGCGTGATCGCCAATTCCCACAAAATCAGCTGCGAGCGCACAAATCCCTTCAGGAGTTTGCTTCAGACTAGTGAGTATAGGAGCGGCGAGATCCAGCGACCGCTGGTAATTTCCCATCTCGCTTTCTGAACGAGCGAGCGCGAGCCGAGCGTTAATGTTAGAGGGGTCAAGGTCGAGAATTTGCTGGTAGAGTCCAATCGCCAGTTGAGGCTTTCCTTGAACTGTATAGACGTCCGCAAGGCTGAGACGGGCGCCCATCAGGCGGGGTTCCAGACGAATCGCTTCCTGAAAGAACGTGACGCTTTCCGCAAAGCGCTTTTGCTGAAGCCGAATGGTTCCCAGGACAGAGCAGGCTGCCGCACGAGTGTCCGGATCAGAAAGAGCAAGGTGCGCCTGTTCATCCGCTTCCTTCAGGCGGCCCTCCTGAACCAGATTGACTGCCTTCTGAATGGCCTCACGAGAGTCAACCGCCAGGGCGGCAACACTCACGAGCAGCAACCCAGCGAACAAAAGAATCCGGGCAGAGCACCTTTTCTGCCCGGATCGCAGGTCCTTATTGCTGCACGTGATCACCGATCGCCTCCAGGCCTCGCCGCTTCCGGCGTACAGCGGCCTGGTACACATTATCCTAGTAATTAAACCTCAAGCTAAATTGAATCGAACGTGCTAGGTTGCATTGAGTTGTGATCTGCCCGAAATTTCCGCTCCAATTCGTGCTTGGGTTGCAGAAGTCGGTCCGGTTGAAGATATTGCCAAAGTCGGCAGAGAACCGCATCTGGAGCTGTTCCCTAAGCGTGAAAACCTTAAACAGGCTCACATCTTCGTTATACGTCGGGAAGCCACGTGCGGAACCGTCGGCACGTGGCGCATCTCCCAGTTGGCCCGGACCGGGATCCTCCCATGCAGCAGGATTGAAGTAGTTCATGGTGATCGGATTGTAGAATCCACTGTGCGACGCAATTGGGTTTGCGCCCTTCACCTTGTTTGGTCGCTTCTGTCCGTTGAACAATATGTTGCCCAAATCGTTGTTCATGAAAATGTTCAAAGGTCGCCCGCTCTCGTAACGCAGGACGCCGGCAACGTTCCAGCCACCCAAAATCGCGCCGGTGGCTCCTTTGAATCGCTTGGCTCCCGGTATCTCCCACGTGTAGCCCACAAGGAAGACATTCGGGGTGTCATCTTGGCTGAGACCCCACTCGCATTTATGTGGGCACGCAGGATTCTGAATAGTTGCATTTACACCGTTGCCGCCCTGCGCGCTCTCGGCTCCATCGTTATTGAGCCTGGAATAGGTGTAACCGACCCGGAACTGAAGGCCGTGTGCGACCCGCTGTTCAAGGACGACCTCTAAGGCGTTGTAGATGCTGCTGCCCGTCGGAACATCGCGCCACAGGATGTTCTGGTATTGCGGATATTTTCGCAACGACTGCGCCAAAGTTCCGGAGAAGCCGGCATACGGAAGGGTCGTTGCGGGTGCCTGCAACTCCGCAATTGTGTAAGTGTTCAAAACACTGGGGTCGAGCATGTTAGCGTCAACGCCCATCGATTGCCAGTTGTTCGTGAGTCGGCTTCCGCGGTTGGCAATATAGGAAACATCCAGTTTCATGTTGCCCACTAACTGGCGTTCAAAGGTCAACGAGTAATTCTGATAGCGGGGCAGTGTCAATCCGTTCTTGGCTACCGCGAGTACCGAGGTGTTGTTGGCCAACGTAGGATCGATGAACGGAGGAGGGTTTACGCAAAGCCCGCCTGGGCCGCCGCAGCTCGTATGCGTGTTCGGGTCCGAATCGAACTTCGGAAAACCCTGATCGAATGGAAAGACCGGGAATTGGCCGTTGGTCGTGTTCGGAGTGGTGGGGTTCGACTGGAAGCCGATGGTCGGCTGTCCGATGAATTGATCGAATGAAACCCCCGAATAGTAGATGCCGTACCCACCTCGGATTGCGGTCTTGTCTCCCAGTCGATAAGCAAAGCCAATGCGAGGCCCCCAGGCATCATGGCTCGGCCGCTCGAAGGTGCGGCCATGCCCATCCCGTCCAGCAAAGATCAGGGCTCCAGGCAGATCGCCCGCTGCTGCGTTGGGTGTGTTGGGATCGAAAGTGGAATATTGATTGTGCATCTCCGTTCGAGCGAACTGGTAATCGAAACGCAGGCCAAAGGTCAAAGTCAGGCGACTCGTCGCCTTGAACTCGTCATTGATCCACGGCGACATGTAGGCCTCATAAAACGTTGGATGGAACGGAATAGTCTGAGTAGCGAAGTGAACCTGACCCAGCAGGAACGAAGCGAAGGACTCGCCGGTCTGTCCGGAAAGGTTGTTTCCCTGACTATCATAGCCCGCGGTTTCCTGGTTGTTGAACTGGAAGTCGCCAGCTTGAGCGCCCGTGGCCCATCCGGCAAATGGGAATTGATGCCAGCGGTATTCGAAGCCGACTTTAATAGTGTGCTTGCCCTTCACCCACGAGAGATCGTCTGAGAATTGCCAGCGATTGTTGGTCAGGAAGCCGAACTTCCCCCAGCCATAGAGGCCAAGGCCGTTGTATGGAATGTTGCCCTGGAAATCAATTTCCGGTGGGCCGGCAGTCTGGTCGAGAAGTCCGCCGGTAACGCCATTCGGATTTGATTCACCCGCAGTCCCCGACCAAAGGATGCCCGGCCATCCGGCGCCGGCCGACAGGGGATTTCCTCCCATGAACCAGCGGTCCCAGGCAATAGTCGTGTGGTTGAGTAAGTTGTTTCGGATGATCCACTCGAACTGCGTGTGCGTATGGTGGGTAGTGATGCGCTGATAGAAACCGTTACCGTAGTAGGAGGTGTTTTTTTCAGGAGAGGTTTCACCGCTAAACTGGGTGTTGCAGCCCGCGACCTCGCCGCAGTTCCGGATCGACGGCCTGTGGCCCCAGTAAAAGCTTTCGCTCATTCGGAAACCAGGTTTGAATGCGTGGTCTACGCGGAACTCGATCGTGCGCGCATTCAGGAGCCAGGTCTGGTCGCCTGCGGGGTTGCCCGCTACATTGCCGGAGACTCCTGCCCGGTCCGGATGAACCATAAGGGCTGAGATCCTCGAAGCTGCGACGCTTAGATTCGGATCGGTAGAGGGAATAATGTTGCCGGGGTAAGCATCGCGCACCGGAAGTGGGTTTGCTGTGTTGTTGCATCCTGTTCCCGCAGGTACGGTGGTAGTTGTGGAGGGGTCGTAAATTGCGCCTTGAAAAATAGGCCGGCAGAGCGCGTCTTGGCCAACTTGGGTAGTTGTTAAAAGTGAGCTAAAGTCGCCTGCCTTGAAAGCGTCCGTCGGAGTAGTGTTGCCGAAACCAGGCAGAACACCAGATCGCAGGCGCGTCCAGTCGAAATTCACAAAGAAGAATGTCTTCTGACGGCCGTCATAGACATGAGGAATCACCACCGGGCCGCCAAGGGTGAAACCGAAGCTGTTGTTTTTCAATGGGGTCTTGGCGCGCGGCGTGCAATGGCCGGTGAGTTGATCGCAGTCTGCGTCGAAAAATCCGCGCGCATTGAGAGCATCGTTGGCAAAGTATTCGTAGGCGCTCCCGTGAATCTTGCTTGTACCCGTTCTCGAGGTGTATTCGATGAATCCGCCGCTGGTATGGCCGTACTGCGCGGAGTAGGTCGTGGTAATAACCTTCATCTCTTGAATACTCTCCGCCGGAGGAGCACTTTCCTGACTTTGCTGATGCCCGACAGCGTAACCGAATGCAGCGCCGTCGAAGAAATTCTCCGTGGCCATGGTCTGGCCGCCGTTGATGCGCGAGTTGAACTGGCTGCCCCGGAACATCGGGTCGCCGTTCGGCTTCATAGGAAGATAGCCGGGCTGAATTTGCAGCATCGACTCGGCCAGACGAACGTCGGAGGCAGTGATGATAGGGATGTCGCGATAGTACTTTTCGTCGACGGTGTGACTGACGTCCGGGGTAGTTACCTCGACCTCGGCGCCCGCTTTGACCTCGACCGACTCAGTGACCGCGCCAACCGTCAGGGTGACATCTTTCCGGATGGTTTCAGCGCCCTGAAGCAGGATGCCGGAATTCACTGATGTCTTGAATCCAGTATGGTCGATAGTCACTGAGTAACGGCCCAGCACGAGAGGCGGAGTCGTGTACGCTCCAGCGTCATTACTGACCAGAACGGTCTCAACGCCCGTACCCTCGTCGCGAACCCTTATCGTGGCACCAGCCACGCTGGAGCCCGTAGGGTCGGTGACGATGCCGGTAATAATCCCGCGATCAGCACGCTGGGCAGGAAGAGAAGAGGTTAGGCAAACTACAGTAAGGACAACACACAGCGCTACGACAAGGTAGGCTCTCATCGTTCCCCTCCCGATTGATTCCCCGGGGGCCAGTACACTGCTGCGAACGGAACCATGAAGACTTGCCCCAGGGCCTTCCTTCTCACCCACAAGTAAACGATTACTGCTTTGGCGGCAAGCTACGCCCTCTAAATCGGTTTTGTCAAGAAAAATAGTAGTTTTCTACTATAGGGGCACCTCGAGCCATTGATGGACTTAGATTTCGGGCATTTTCCAAGACGGACTTAAGTCCCTCGCATGAAGGGAAGGTCGTTCACCTGGAGAGCTGCCCTCGCCCCGAGAAGAAATTCGTTTACTCGAGACGTGAACTCGATGTCGGCGTGGAAGCTCTTGAGACAACGTTTACCAGCAATTCCCAAGGCCTACTTCATGCTGATGCTCTGAAGCTTTCCTATCGCTCCCGCTTTGGCTTGAGATTTAACGTTCGAACTAGCCGGAACAGATGGTTGGCATGCACTCCGAGTAGTTTCGCCGCTTCTGTGTAGTTCCCGTTTGCCTGCTGAATCGCCTTCTCGATCAGCATCTTTTTCGCGATGCGAAGGCCCTCCGCGAGCTTGTTGGCGGGCTCACCGGCTGCGGCCGTTTCGTCCAGAATGGAGTCCGGCAAGTCCTCCGCATTTATCAATTCTGTTGAACCAAGAACCACCGCGCGTTCAATGGCATTTTCAAGCTCGCGGACATTGCCCGGCCATTCGTAGTGCATGAGACAGGCGCGCGCCTCGGGAGATATCCCGGCAACCTTTCGTTTTACTTTCTCAGCATGCTGATTGGCGAAAAATGCTGCCAGTAAAGGGATGTCCTCCCGACGTTCGCGTAAAGCTGGCATGCGGAGCGACACGACATTCAATCTGTAATAGAGGTCCGACCGAAAAGCCCCGATCTGCGATGCTTCTTTCAGATCGCGATTGGTGGCGGCAACCAGGCGGACGTCGAGTTTGATGGGGCGAGTTCCGCCGACGCGTTCAAACTCGCGCTCCTGCAGGACGCGCAGCAGTTTGGCTTGCATGGGAAGCGCGAGTTCGCCGATTTCATCCAGGAAAATGGTTCCGCCCTCGGCGACTTCCAGTTTGCCTTTCTTCTGGGAAACGGCGCCAGTAAATGCGCCGCGCTCATGCCCGAAGAGCTCGCTTTCGAGCAATGTCTCGGTAATGGCCGCACAGTTGATTGCGACGAAGGGCTTGTCCTTGCGCGGGCTGTTCAGATGGACGGCCCGCGCAACCAGCTCTTTTCCTGTGCCGCTCTCTCCAAAGATGAGGACCGTCGAGTCTCGGCCTGCGACCCGCGAAACGAATTCGTAGACCTCACGCATGGCCTTGCTCTCTCCCACCATGCTGTGATGAATATTGAGTTCTTCGTTGAGTCGGCGGTTCTCTCCGTCAAGCCTCTCGAGATATCGCGCATTTTCAATGGCAAGGGCAGTGATGTTGCCAAGAGTGGTGACGAGTTGCAGCAGGTCGGGATTGAAGCGCGAGCCTGGGGAACTTGCCTCAAGATACAGAACGCCGAGCACGGTGCCGCGAACCTCAAGCGGTACGGCGAGGACCGAATGCACGCGACGTTCGAGGAGGCTTTCGGCTTCGCGGTAGGCGTCGTCACTCTGCACATCGCTCGATAGAACGGTTAGATTCTCCTTAAAGACGCCGTTCAAGATCGTCTGGCTGGCGTGGATGTCCTGGTTAGGACCGAGCCGCCGATCACGTCCGATGATGGAAGAGAATCCTTGGCCTCCATCATCGGTCAGCAAGATTGCTGCCCGGTCGGCAGGGACGGCTGCGAGCACCGCTTCGAGCGCCTTTTCCTGCAGAGCTGCAAGCCCACGAACAGAATTCAGGGTTCGACTGAAGTCGAGCAGCAGGTTCAGATCACGAACGGTTCGCGGTGTTGCCGGCAGGCAGTCTGGCCGGGGCGGCTGCAGATACACAGCGTCTTCTTTTCTCAGGATCACGGTGGCGGCAGCAGGGGTGGGAGCGTCCAGTTGCAGCGACGCTTTTGCAGTGCTGGTGTCGCCGTCACTACCCTGAAATACAAGGACGGAGTTACCTACGCGAATCTGGTCCCCAGGCACCAGAGCACGCTCGCGTACAGGTACGCCGCTGACGAACGTATTGTTGCGGCTCTCCAGATCGACCAGGAGAAAAGCTTCGCCGTTTTTCCGGATGAGGCAGTGACGCCGGGAAACTAACGAGTCGAGCAGGGAAATGTGATTGGAAGGATCGCGTCCGATCGAGATCTCGGCCTCGATCAGCGGGAAGACTTTTCCCCGGAGTGGACCGCTGACAGCCTCCAACCGTGCGGCGCCGCTGGGGAGAGCGCTGGACTCGCCTGACTGGCCCATGACGCCTGAGTATACTCGGACGGACCCATGCCGCTGTAACGGCACTCTAACAAAAAAGTTAGGTCGTAGCGCCTTTGTTAGGTCGCGAGCGCCTTCTGGTGCGCGAGTTCCCACCCACTCCGACAGGGAATTAAGAATTAGTCCTTATCTTTCAATAGCTTTAGAGTCAGAGGAAATGGGGAGGGTGGACTGGATGCTTTGGCACGGCACATGCTTTATGTAAGGTCACTTGCGACGGTCGAATCCGAGCAAGAATTCCCCAGGTCCCAAAGGAGCACGACAATGGTAGGAAAGAATGCAAAGCTGGTAGCGAAAATCGTAGTTCTGGCCGCAGTCATGATCGGCACATTCGTGGCAGCAAGCGTTCAATCGGTGCCTTCGGCTGACGGAGGCCCCCTCATTCTGTGCCCACCGCGAGCATCGAACTGCCAATCCACTTTGCCGACGCTGCGTAGCTAATGTGATCGCAAAAGTCGAGTAGAACTGGTTTAAGAAAAAATCTACCGCGAAAATTTCAGGGCCGGTCCTCCCCCGAGGAGCCGGCCCTCTCCTTTTTCAGCCGTCATGCGGCTTGAAGCGCGGTTCGAGAATGCCGTTTGATTACCACGCCTAGAAATACCACTCGCCTGAAAAACTCCCACTGGTCCTGAACGTTGTTCTTGAGCGCTTAGAACACGATTAAAGATCGAGCCGGGATTGGGCAGCCGCACTCTCGGGCGACTGTACTCACTGTTGAATATCGCAACAGGCCCGACCGACCGAATCATATTAGACCTTCCGCCGAGACGTGCAATGTACCTTCGCAATCTATTCCCTTTCTGCCGGCTATCGCATTCTGTACGTACGACATCCCCCCGCATCAAGAGCCTGTAGCAGTAGCGGGACACAGTTCGTGAAAGTGATGCGAAACGATCGAGAAAGAAAAGCTGTCATCGAGAAAATCGGGAGGGCCACGAGCGTCGCCCTCGTGCTGACGACCCTTGCGGCTTTCACTGGTTGTATGGGATTTAGCCAATCAGGTGGAGGCGGCGGTCAGGACGTTGGGAACCTGGTTCTGGGCAGTGCAACTCTTGACTTCGGCAACGTCACGACCAACACCACCAAGACGCTGACGGTGACTGCGAGCAACTCAGGAAGTAAGACCGTCAACGTCAGCAGTGCTTCGATCTCGACCAAGTATTTCGCGATAACTTCGCCATCTCTTCCGTTGTCTCTCGCGGCGGGGCAAAGCGCGACGTTAAGCATTTCGTTTACACCGAACGCCGCCACGAATTTCAGCGCGACCCTATCTGTCGCGAGTGATGCCTCCGATGGGACCCAGACGCTTGCCCTCTCGGGAGCAGGTACCACCACTACTCAACTTCAAGTCAATCCGACGAGCCAGCCGTTCGGCAACGTCACTGTTGGATCGAGCAAGTCGCAAGTAGTGACATTAAATAACGCGACTACATCCAGCATTTCGATTTCTCAAGTTACAGTTGGTGGAACTGGCTTCTCTTTGAGTGGGATTACGACACCAATCACCCTTGCCGCCTCGAAGACAACGACTTTCACGGTTACCTTTTCGCCAAAGGCAAGCGGCTACGTCACCGGAACAGCAATCATCAGTTCCGATGCAAATAATTCAAGCATATCCATACCGTTGTCTGGAACGGGTGCGGCCGTAGCAGCCGGTACGCTGAGTGCAAACCCAACGAGTCTTACCTTCGGCAATGTGAATGTCAGCAGCACTGGATCGCTCTCAGAAACTATCACCAACACAGGCGGTTCGAGCGTGTCCGTGACTCAGGTGGGGGTCAGTGGAACCGGATTCAGCGTGAGCGGAATTACCACCCCGGCGACGCTCAACGCAGGACAGAGCGCTACGTTCACGGTTACGTTTGCTCCGGGCGCGGCCGGGGCAGCGAGTGGAAATCTGACCGTTATATCAACGGCGAGCAATTCGACCTTAACTGTGCCAGTCTCTGGAACCGGCGTCACATCTGCCGTTGGTCAGCTGAGCGTGTCACCGGGAACGCTCGCGTTGGGCAATGTGACAGTCGGATCGAGTGGTACAGCGAATGGAACGGTGACTGCCAGCGGCGCCGCCGTAACGGTAACGGCAGCGAGCACGAATAACTCTGTTTTCACTATTGGCGGATTCTCGCTGCCCCACACGATCGCGGCTGGGCAAAGCGCTTCTTTCACGATTACATTCAGTCCAACGGTTGCGGGTTCAGCAGGGGCGACACTGACATTTACAAGCAATGCCCAGCCGTCGTCTACAACTGAATCGCTAACCGGCACGGGCGCTGCCGCAGCCACGCATTCGGTGGCTTTATCGTGGAATGCGAGTACATCATCGAACATATCCGGCTACAACGTGTACCGTGCTCCATACAGTTCCTCGTGCGGAAGCTTCTCGAAAATCAACAGCTTGCTCGACACGGGCACCTTATACACTGACTCGTCGGTAAAGAATGGCAGTTCCTACTGTTACGCCACGACAGCCGTGGACACCAGCAATGATGAAAGCGGATATTCAAACATCGTTTCCAACGTGCAAATCCCAGCTCAATAGGCTGTAGAAGAAAGTTGGGGCGGAGCTTCCTTCCGCCCTCATCGCCCGCAAACGTCCTAATTATCCTGTCCTGGCTGCGATAAACGTCTTCCGGATTATTGGGAGCCACTGGGACTGGCGATTGGCTTCCCGGTCGGAACAGGTCGGCCAAAATCGGGCGTACCGTCCGGTCTCCAGGTAAATGGCTGCGCTCTCGGCGCGCGATGCGCTCCGCATCCCTGGCTTGGTTCTGAGTTGGCGTGATACAGAATCCAATCCTGCTTACCATCCAAAGATTTGAAAAAGCTGTTGTGCCCAGGGCCGTATACATGTGCTTCGGGAGATTGCCAGAATACACCGACAGGCGACTTCTTCCATGAAGCCGGATCCATCAGATTGTCGGAAGCGCGAGCCGTCAGCATGCCCAGTTCATAGAAGTCTGTCCAACATGCGCTGGCCGAGTAAATAAGGAAAATCTTGTCCCCGTGTTGCAGGAACTCGGGGCCTTCGTTCACGTCGATGTGCACCGGTTCGTCCACGTCAAGCGCAGGATTCTGCTCAGGATTTCGATCGAGCTTGCGATCACCCATTTTTTCCCAGGGGTATTCCGGGACCGAGATGCGAATACGGCGGCCTTTTACGGTCCAGGGATTTTCGAGTTCGGCGAGATAAATAGACTGGACGCCATTTACATCTCCTTCCCAGCCCGACCAGGCAGCGTAGAGCTTTCCAGCGTTCTCGAAGACTGTTCCGTCGATCGCCCATCTGTCGGCTGGATCAGCGAGTTTTCCTTTAAACGTCCATTCACCTTGTAACGGATCTTCCGATGCGTTCTCAATCACCCATAGACGATGGGACTGGTTCGTGCCCGCATCAGCTGCGAAGTAGACGTACCACTTGCCGTGGAAGAAGTGAAGTTCGGGTGCCCAGATTTCATGGGAATAAGGGCCAGAGGCAGGTGGTCGCCACACAACTTTCTTTTCCGCGTTCTTTAACTCCGGAAGGCTGCGTGTTTTCCAAATGGTGAGGTTGTCTCCCACTGTGTTCATGTAGTAGTAGAAGCCGTTCTTGGAGATGACCCAGGGATCGGGTCCCGTTGGAAGAAGAGGATTGCTAAAAGTTCCGGAGTCAGGCCGCGGCCCTTGTTGCGAAAAAGCGTCGCTTTGGTACCAGAAAAGCGTGGACGACAGAAGGACACAGGAAAACCGCAGTCGTATCTTCGTATTGCTCATGCGTTTTGCTCCCGGAGGTTTGGGCTATCCAGTATTCGCTGAGACTTAAGAACTCTTTAGCAAGGTTCGGATCGCAGCATGGCGGCTGTTCACAAGCACTCAGCCACTGCACCGCTGAGTGTGCAGTTGCGTCGACTCTCGAAGCACAAGGTTCGTACGAAGGACATATTCAGTCCCGTTCGGCGCAGGCGTTTCGCGCTGCACATCAGCCATCAACGCATCAAATGCGAGGCGGGCGATTTCCGACTGTGACATCTGAATTGAGGTCAAAGGCGGAATCATGAACTGAGCCAGCCGGATGTCGTCAAACCCAATCACGGACAAGTCACCCGGAATTGTGATCTTCAATTCATGACTTCTTCGCATGACGCCGATGGCAGTCATGTCATTCGAACAGATCACAGCCGTTGGCTGCTCAAACTGGGCGAGCAGGTGAGAGAACGCCTGCATCCCGCCCTCCATCGTATGGTCGCCTTCGACGATGTAGGTGGGCGGTGCTGGTAATCCAATTTCATGCATCGACTTCAGAAAGGCCTGTTGGCGAGCCACGGCCGACTTCAAGCGCAACGGTCCGGAGATGAAGGCAATTCGTTCGTGACGAAGGGCGGCCAGATGCTGCACCGCTTGGCGAATTCCGTGCATGTAGTCAATTCGGATGTTGCTGACTCTCGGCCGCTGCGGCCCCACATCGACAAATACAACCGGAACTTTGCGCACACGCAGGTGCTCGATGAGATGCTCTTCCATTCCGAACGTCAGCACAGCCACGCCCTCAACCCGTCGTTCGAGCATGCGGCGGACTGAGATTTCCATCCGCTTGGGATCGTGATCGGTGGAACTGAGCAGGATTTCATAGTGATGCTGTACAGCGATACGCTCGAATACTTGCACGATCTCGGGGAAGAAGGGATTCGAAATGTCGGAAATGATCAGTCCGAATATGCGGCTGCGTCCTGATACAAGGGCCCTGGCTTGAGTGTTGGGGTAATATCCGAGCTCTTCAATAACGTTCCAAACTCGCTTCGCCATCTGCGGATTGACTGTTGAGACCTTGTTCACCACGCGCGAAACGGTGGCCGTCGAAACTCGTGCTCGCTTGGCGACTTCTCGGATATCCATTTGAACCCGCTAAACGCTGGCCGATTCTAGCACGGTAAACGTTAACCCTTGGACACTGATAAAGTTGTCCAGCCAGGATGATGTCTGACAGGAGGAACCGATGACCTCAAATCTCAATTCCTTGCGTCGAACGCACCGGCTCACTTCGATCTGTGCTCTGCGCTCGCCCCGGCAATTGCGTTTCCTCTTGCCCCTCGGTGCGGCAAGCCGTATATTGATCCGACTCAAATCGGTAAGCGTTTTCTCCAAACATTAAAAGGGCAGATGCGTGGTATGCCCCTCTGCTGGAGGTTTTTCAATGCCCTCGAGACGGCAGTTCTTGCAGCAGGCTTCTACCGCCGCATTGGCTGTATCTTCCAGCGCTCTGTTGGGCCGCCTTTCATCGGCGCAAACAACGTCAACGGCCGATCAGACGGTCCGCATCTTTATTGATAGCCGTCGGACTATCTCTCCCCTGGACAGAAATATCTTCGGCTCCTTCCTGGAGCAGTTGGGGCGCGCGATTTACGAGGGCATCTATGATCCCGGATCGAAATTGTCTGACTCAAATGGCTTCCGCAAGGATGTGATGCAGGAGGTCCGAACACTCGGTGTCCCGATCATCCGCTATCCGGGCGGCAACTTCGTTTCGGGCTATAACTGGCTCGATGGCGTAGGCCCGAAGCAGGAGCGTCCACGCGTACTGGATAAAGCCTGGGATGCGCTGAATTCCAATGAATTCGGCACCAACGAGTACATGCAATGGTGCAAGGACGTCGGAACTTTGCCGCTCATGGGCTTGAATCTCGGCACTGGCACTCCCGAACAGGCAGCCGCCCTGCTGGAATACTGCAATGTCGAAAAAGGCACCAAATGGAGCGATCTGCGTCGTAAGCACGGCTATGCCGAGCCCTATAAGGTGAAGCACTGGTGCCTGGGTAATGAGATGGATGGACCGTGGCAGATCGGGCACATGACCGCGACTGAGTACGGCATGAAGGCGCAGGACACGGCTCGCCAAATGAAATATGTTGATCCAGATTTTCCCCTGCAGCTGATTGCCTGCGGGTCGAGCGGTCCCTTCATGCCGACCTATCTCGAGTGGGACAGGGAAGTGCTTGAGCAATGCTATGAATACGTCGACGGTCTTTCTCTGCACCGATATCTTGGGAACAATGGAGAGACTGGCGGCGACAGCGCCAAATTCCTGGCCATGAATCTCACGATGGACCGTCAGATTGCTGAGTCGCTGGCCGTATGCGATCTGGTGCGAGGACACAAACGGTCTCCGAAGAGGCTTTGGCTCTCCTTCGATGAATGGAATGTCTGGTACCGCGCCCGCACCGGCGATGCCGTGAATGGTCACGGCAAAGAAGCGCCGCATCTTCTGGAAGAGGTCTATAACCTGGAAGATGCGCTACTGGTAGGTGGCATGCTGAATACGCTGATACGCAATGCCGATCGCGTGAAGATCGCGTGCCTGGCACAGTTGATCAACGTGATCGCGCCCATAACGACGAACGCGAATGGGCTCTTCCGACAGACGATCTACTATCCGTATTTATGGGCGTTGCAATACGCGCAGGGCAAAGTCTTGAACCTGTTGGTGGAGTCGCCAACCTATGACGTGAAGGGTCTTGATGCCGTGCCCTATATCGACGCCGTCGCGACCACCGACAACGGCAAGACTTCACTTTTCCTTCTTAACCGTGATTTGTCGAAAGCACACGCAGTCGAAGTCGTCTGGGAAGATCAGCCGCAGAACCGCGTACTGGCTTCCCAGGTATTGACGGGGAGTGATCTGAAAGCGGTGAATGGCTTCGATGCGCCGGAGAAGGTTAAGCCGCAACCCTTCGATAAACCTTCCATGGCAAATGGTCGCGCAAAATTCGAAGTTCAACCGCGATCCTATACCGTGATTCAGTGGGGAACGTAGCGAAAGGGCGCCGCGGGACCGTACAGGAATCCACCCGAAAAGGCGAATCCCTCCTGCTTGTAGACCATTCTTCTCACGACGCGTAGTGATCGGAATCACAGAACGACGCGAACCCAAATTGGAGAATAAGTTGGCGATGCCAGACGCACGGCACCATTGCCGTAGCAGTGCGGGATATTGGCATTGCGGTACCCGAATCCGTCCGAAAGGTGGTCGCGTTGCAAGTTCCAAAGCTCTCCCGGCTGCGGACAATCTCGCAAGCGCTGTTTTTCTTGCTGTTTCTCTATCTGCTGCTTCGCACTGAGTTTCGCGGATCTTTGACGGCCGCGAACAGCGATATCCGCTTACCGTATCCCGTCTCGTTCTTCTTTGAGATCGACCCCCTTGTCGCACTTTCGAACGTCCTGGCTGGCCATGCGCTCTACCGGGGCTTGTTATTGTGTCTTCTGATCCTGATTCCCACCATGTTCCTGGGGCGCTTCTTTTGCGGGTGGATCTGCCCCTTTGGCTCGATTCATCATTACTTCAGCAGCTTGAAATCCGAGCGCAAGCGGGGCAAGCAGTTGATCGAATCAAACCGGTACAAGCGCTGGCAGACGACCAAGTATTACCTGCTTATTGCTTCTCTTGTCGCTGCCTTCTTCGGAACGGGCATCGTTGGCTGGCTGGATCCATTTTCGTTTCTCGTTCGATCCCTTGGCTTATCGATTCTTCCTGCAACCGACTACGGCCTGCGCGGCTTGCTGGGATTGCTCGAACGCAGCCAGTATGCGTGGGTGCAGAACGTTGGCAGTGGGCTGCATTTCCTCCTAGGCCTGGCCAGGCTCGGAGGATCTCGCCTTGCAGGTCGACTTCTTTAAACATCGCCGGGTCTGGAAGTATGACCTCTGCGCCGGCGGTTTGAGCTGCAGCTGCGATTCCGGAGCGCTGAAAGCAGTGGCGCGGATCATTGCAGCTGGTGTCGGTGACAATAACTCGCTTAGCACCTGCATTCGAACACTGTCGAACAACCTCCGCCACGACGTCAGGATTCGTATTCGCGGCCTGCTCGGGAGTGCGATCCCACCCGATATTCGGCTTGACGAGAACGACATCTCCGCGTGATATGAAGCGGCGCATGCCTCCGAGTTCTTCCAAGGCCAGACGGGTCAGCTGTGCGGGATCGTCGCCCGTAATTATTGCCATTTCTGGAAACTGGGGATCTTGTGCGACGGCATGCCCACGCCTTGCGGCCACTGCCAGCGCAGGCTCTGGGCGCAAGCTCTGCTTGCTCAACCACATTCCTAAAGTGGCAGCGCCAGCTCCGGCTCCCGCCACTCGCAGCAGCGTGATCAATGCATCGCGGCGGC
>AP72_2010_repI_A100DRAFT_1000016_pt1 | contig 25788 bp, 25 predicted proteins | sample AmaPasrepliIA100_FD_9193 | JGI IMG/M metagenome (IMG submission 9193)
CCGATCGAGCTCGGCTCGCGAGGATTCAGCGAGTTTCACCAATTCACCCAGGAACCACGAGAAGTCGCGCTTCAGTTGATCCCAACTCTGGGGCGCAGACGGAAAACTCTCGGCATTGTGTTCCGGATATTCCGGCTTCTCCCCCCGAATGCGCTTCAACTCGTAATTCATCCAGTAATTCATGTGAAAGACAAGATCGGCAATCGAGAAGCCATCGATACGACGAGATGCCAGATCTTCTGAAATGTCTTCCACGCACGCGATGGGGTCCGCGTGCGAACCTTTACCCCGAAGGAGTTCGGAAAGGGATTGCATGGCAACGTGCATGACCGATGCACATCATACAACTGCCGGCGTCATCCCGGGCGGAGCCGCTTTACAGGCGGAGCGAGGGATCTTCCTCCGCTCTTCACGGCAGATCCCAATACGACGGCTTCAAAGCAGCCAAGAACCTAACCCTCGCGGAGCAGCCGAAGATATCCGCCCCATGAGTTATGTCGAGCCGAAGTACCTTTCTTCCAGGATTTTCTTGTGGTGCATCTCATGCCCAGCCGTGATGTACGCCAGTGCGCGGACGGTGATTTCGTCCTTATTGACGATACCGCGCCGCATCCAGGCCGCTTCATCGAGGTTGCGAAAAAGAGTGAGCGTGGCGCGGCGTACCGCGATGTAGTCCTCGATGATCTCTGATAGAGGGCGGTGATCGAAGGGCGCATTGCGGACGTAATCATCCTGCTCAAACCCGGGCAGCGGAGTCTGGTCCCCGCGGCTAATGCGGAGCGCGCGGTACGTGAAGATGCGCTCGGTGTCGCACACGTGCCCGAGCAGTTCCTTCACGCTCCACTTGCCGGACGCGTAGCGAAAGTCGCCGTCTTCCTCTTCGAGGCCGCACAGCAAGATGAGCATCTGCCGGCGCTGCGAATCGAGCGTCGTGAGGATGTCGTCTCCCTCCACCTGGGAAATGTAGCCTACGTGATAGGAAGAGTACTCACTGGGTTCAGGTCGACCAATCTTTAATAACGGGGAAGAAACGACGGCTGGTTCCATTACAGTAGGCTCCAGGTTTTGGGATAAAAGGGCCCGAGCGAACGAAAACCACGCAGCAGAAACTACTCAGATTAGACTCTGTGGCGACTGCAAGGTTTCGATAAATCTTCGTCCCTGGCAGAATAACTCCGGAGGGCTGTGGAAAGATACGGACCCTACCAAAAAAACGTCCTGGAGTAAGCGGACAAATCCCCGCAAACGTTGGGCAGGATTACTACTTAGTCCTGGATCTGCAAAGAAAAATAGATGGGGTTTTGGCGTCCAGCGTAGCCGCATTTCAGGCGGAGCGAAGGATCTCAAGGCGCTGCCGTCGCTTGGGAGATCCCTCGCCCCGCTCGTAAAGAGTCTGTTACGAAACACTAGTCGGGGCTAAGAAGTGATGAGAAGATGCCCTCGCGGGAGCGAGGGCATTTTTCATGGCGTATATCCGGGGTGAGGCGCGGCAGCAGATCACGATATTTCCCGTGACCTTGGACGAGTTGATCCCGGCTGACCACATCTGTCGTGTGATCGAGGGCTTTGTGGACCGGCTCGATGTGGTGAAGCTGGGCTTTGTGCGAGCTGAGCCAGCGGATACAGGGCGTCCAGGTTACGATCCGCGCGATCTGCTGAAGTTATATCTCTACGGGTACCTGCAACAGGTGCGGTCGTCGCGGCGCCTGGAAGCCGAGTGCCAGCGAAACGTGGAAGTGATGTGGTTACTGCGACGATTGCAACCGGACTACAAATCGATTGCCGAGTTCGGGCGGATGCATAGTCAGGCGGTGAGCGATGCGGGAGCCGAGTTGGTGCGATTTGCACGATCTGTCGGGCTAGTCCGCGGCGAGACTGTAGTGGTGGATGGTTCGAAGTTCCAGGCGGTGAGCAGCGCGCACCATGTGCGCGAACGAGACGCGGTGAAACGCTATCTGGAACAGCTCGCCACCGCCGACGCACAGGAAGAGATGGTGGTTGATCATAGCGCGGTGCAGGCGGCTTTGGAGAAGCTGAAGAACGATCCGGAACCGGAAGTAGGCTTCATGCGCGTACAGCGAAAGGTTCTATACCGGCGTACAAGGTGCAGACGGCCGTCGATACTGAACACGCGCTGATTGTGGCCCAGAAGGTGAGCGCTGAGGCAACTGACAATCGCAGCTTGTTGCCGATGGCGGAAGCGGCCAAAACTGCGCTCGATAACCCGGAAACGCTCAACCTAATCGCCGATGCCGGCTACTCGAATGGTGAACAAGCGGAACAGTGCGAAGCGCAAGGGGTGGTGCTCCATGTGCCAGCTAGCCGCGCCGTCAACAATCAGGGCGATGGGACGCTCTTTGACCGCAGCCAATTCCACTACGACGAAAGTACCGACAGCTATCGCTGTCCAGCAAATCAGACGCTTACACGCAAACAGTTGCAGCGCAATAAAACGCGAGTCGTTTAAGCCGGCGACCCGGCCGTCTGTGGCGCGTGTGCTCTAAAATCACGCTGCACCAAGCCCCGCAACGGGTTGTCAACCGACATCTCCACGACGGAGTTTTGCAACGCATGCAGCAGCGCGCGACGCCGGCAATGATGCGGCTACGACGATCCACGGTCGAGCATCCGTTCGCCTCGCTGAAATATGGCATCTTCGGACATCCACGGTTCCTGCTCCGTGGGATGCGAGGTGCGCAGGCAGAGATCAGTCTGGCGACCATGGTCTACAACCTGAAACGCATGCTGAATGTTCTCGGCGCCATCCAGCTTCAACAGGCCTTAGCTCGCTAACTGAGCACTCGCATCGAGGCCCGACGCGGCTAAAGCAAAAAGCGATGCCCGGAGTTACCGAACATCGCTTTTTTCAACTTCTTGCCCCGCGTTTCGTAACAGACTCGTAAAACGCGGGGCTTCGGGCTGACGCCGTTTTTTGCTCATCGGGTCGGGGACTACCCAGCAAGTCACCACGTGATCAGCACATACCCACTGAAAGCATGGCTGGTTATATCCCCAAAGCCCGCGCCCTGACCTGTCCGGATTCCGTCAGGGCCGAGGCAAACGCCCGCATTAGCCCCTGCGGCGCCGGCATTTCCTCCGGTTGTGCCCCCATCCCTCACAATGGCGGGCAAACCCGGAATTGTACTCGCTGAACCCCACAGACCGGTTGCGCCCCCACCCTCAGCGATCATCAGCGTTTGACCGCCAAACACCAAACTGGAGTTGTTCCCAGCTTGACCGTTTGCGCCACCCCCACCCACTTGAATGCTGTAGACAGTGCCAGGTGTAACGCGAAGAAAGGCTCGTGCGTACCCTCCGCCGCCCCCGCCTATACCAAAGCCAGGACCGGGCGTACCGTTTGATCCACCTCCTCCTGCGCCCCACATCTCAACCATCACACGCGTGACTCCTGCAGGAACCGTCCATGTATAAGGAGCGACTGGCACTTGGCTACTAGTACCCGGAATGGGATTGGTGAATTCCTCCATGCCGTTGAACGATCCGAGGCCAGCCGGCCCGACCGGACCCGGAGGTCCCGGCACACCTTGGACTCCCTGTATCCCCTGGGCTCCTTGCGCACCGGGAGCACCCGGTAGTCCCGGAAAACCTCGATCTCCCTGCACGCCCGGTGGACCTTGTGGCCCGACTGCTCCCGTTGGCCCCGCATTACCCTGTTGCGCCAGCAATTGCCACGGATCGAACGGCGGTTGCACACATCCCCCGATTGGAAATCCAGAAACCACATACGACGACCCTTGATACGAAACTGCGTCCCCGGGTCTGTACACCGTGGTCCCGTCACATACGAACGGTCCGCGCCAGTTAAGACCCGCCTTTACCATTTGCGCCCAGCCTGGATTTGCATCGGGATTAGCATCGCCTGGGTTGGTGGCAGCTTTCGCTACGTAGCTCGATCCGTTGAACGTTACTACGTCATATGGCAAGTACGCCGCCGCAGGATCAAACGCACCCTTAAACGTGAATCCTTGCCCCGGCGTACCTCGAGGCCCGATAGCCCCATCGATTCCCGGAGGCCCTGTTAATCCAGCCAGCCCCTGGATTCCTTGCAGTCCTTGAGGTCCCGGAATTCCCTGAGCTCCCACAGGCCCTTGCGGTCCCGGACTAACAAACGCAAGCTCCAACTCCGGCCCATTCCCGGTCAGTAAGCTCTCTTTCGAGTCGAAAGAAAACGTGCCCGCAGCCGTGGTGAGTGCGAGCGCGACGCCATTGTTCGGAATCGTTCCATTGACCCATCCTTGCGCCAGTGAAGTGATGTCGATCAGCAGAAACTGATTGTTGCTTCCGGCGCCAATCGCGACAGGATGCCCGCCCGTCGCCGAAGCCCCCAGCGCAGGTGCCGGAGTGTTGTAGGTAAGCGTGTTCTCGCTCCACGCGCTATTCAGCTGATAAACGTCAAAGCTCCCTTTGGTCGCGACTGCATCGACATAGAGCCTTAGCGTGGCTTTGCTGACGATCGCTCCGGCAGGAACTCCCGAGAGATTGAACTGGACATAGCTGGTCGATCCCGGCCCCACTACCAAAGCAATGCTCGGCCCGTAGTTGACCTTGGGCGTGGCGCTGCTCGCGAAAGTATCCTGGCTCGGTGGCGCCTGCGCCACCAATGACATCGACAACACTGTGCAGAAAAACAGGCCTGCGAGCGTACGCAGGTGAACTGCACGACGAAGTGTATTGCGCATTTGCTCCCCCAGTTTTGGTGATCCCAACGAGGCGAGACCGTCTGCCAATCGCCTTTAGACTTCATCTTGAATAACGAAATCGGTGAAAAAACTGGCTCATGGCACAGCTCTTTTCTCGTTAGGTCCCTGGTCGCTTCCCTGCAAGACCAAACCGGTTTTCCGCGCAAATTTTTCCCGGATACTCGACGCCTAGCGGACAAAAGTCCCCACCTGCTCTGCCCGCTCCAACTATCGGCACCTCTCCGGCGGTCGAGTGCCGATCCGGTTACCTTCGTGATAAGAAAGGGTTTTCCACAGGGCTCAATTTGAGACAGAGGAGTACAATCGCGATTGGTCACCAAAGTGCGGCCAAACTCCTAATCCAACACAATAGGAAAGGATCCTGTACCCACCATGTGGAAGCCGACAAATCAGCCCCAGACACCCGGCCGGCCCGCTGAGCCGGAGCGCCCAACTACGTCTATCCCCAGTGCTCCTTCGATGACCGCACCCGAGCCTCCTTCGGCTCCGCGTCCGGTCACGACGACCACTGCGGACCAGGCGACCATCGGCAAGTCGCTCGTGATCAAGGGCGAGGTGACCGGTTCCGAGTCGCTATATATAGACGGCAGAGTAGAAGGGTCCATCAATCTTTCCGGCAATCGCGTTACGGTTGGCCGCAACGGCGTGGTTTCCGCCAACATCAATGCCCGCGAGATCGTTGTCCTTGGCAAAGTTCGCGGAAATCTGACCGCCAGCGACCGGGTCGATATCCGCAGCGACGGTTCGCTGACCGGCGACGTGATCGCCGCGCGCATCTCGATCGAAGACGGCGCCTTCTTCAAAGGCGGTATCGACATCCGCAAGGGCGGCCAGCAGGGACAGCAAAAAGCCAACGGTGAAGAAAAGTCGGTGTCGTCCAACGAACCGGCGGCCGTCGGCGCGCGCGCCTAGTTCTAAAAGAGTTTTGGCCGATTTTCGTAAGCGGGCACCCGCAAAGGTGCCCGCTTCGCTATTTGGCTCAAAAGCCACAGATCGTCGTTACACCGGACCACAATCCCTCGCCGGTGTCTTGAGCAGTCAATAGATTACGAGCGTCACCTATCCAGAAGGAAGACAAAGACCTAACAATGGAATCGAGCTTCAGATATTTTCGCGACCCCACGCGAACAGAGCCCACTTCGTAGAAAGGCGAGTTATCTATGCCGGATTGGATCAGTGTCACCACCATACTTCTGCTGACGGTTGGAGCAATCGCGATGGTCACTGCGCTCAGCTCCTTCTTCACTATTCACACCAAGCAAGCCGGCATCGTGGAACGCTTCGGCAAATTCCTGCGAATTGCAACCGAGGGACTCAACTGGAAAACTCCCTTCATCGACAAGGTTGTGTACATCGAAGACCTGAACATGCAGCTCATGGATGTGGAGGTCCAGTCCAAGACCAAGGACGACGCGACGGTCACGATTCCCGTCCGCGTGCAATATTTCGTGCTGCCCCACCGCGTGAAAGAAGCATATTACGAACTCGACGATCCCGAGGATCAGATCAAGGCGCACGTCGAGAACGTAATCCTTGGCGCTGTCCCCAAAATGGACTTGGACGATACTTACAAGCAGGAAGACACCATCGCCCGCCGCATCAAGGAAAGCCTTACCGATGTGATGTCGAAATTCGGATACTCGATCGAGAACGCTTTGGTCATCCGGATTCAGCCTTCGCCCGCAGTCGTGTCTGCCATGAATGCCATCAACGCAGCAAGGCGGGAGAAAGTAGCAACCGAAGCGAAAGCCGAGGCTGACAAGATCCTGCTAGTAAAGAAAGCAGAAGGCGAGAAGCAAGCGCAGATCCTCGCCGGCGAGGGCGTGGCCGGTGAGCAGAAGGCGATCGTCGACGGCTTGCGCGATTCGCTCAAAGACTTTGAACAAGGCGTGGAAGGAGTCACGCCCAGCGCCGCCATGGTGCTGATCATGATGGCGCGCTATTTCGATGCTTTGAAGGAAATCGGCGCCGACAGCAACACGATTCTGCTGCCCCATTCGCCCTCGACTGTAGTGGACCTGCAAGCGCAAATGCGGGATGCCATCATCTCCGGCTCGCTGGTCGGAGGCAAACGCTAACCGGCCTGGCTTCCAGAACCGATGAGCACGACCCATTTCCGGGCCAGTGTCGATGCTTGGTTTCAAAACGGGCACCCGTCGCGGTGCCCGTTTTGTTTTTGAACCTATTCCGACAGCACTTGGGACAAGATCAGTCCCCGATCGATCCCTGAATCGTCAATCGCCGGGCAATGGTTCCACTCCACTGGATGGAAGCGAGCAAGCGATGATCGATCCGACCTTGCTCGAATTCACCTGTTAATTGCCGAAATGAGGATATAATTCCTCCCCCACCCCGGGAGGCGGAATGCTAACTAAGCGCGTCTGTCGCATCGTACTCGAGAATTTCTCGCCCGAGCGGTCAGAGTAAGAAACCGTGGCGGTTATGTGCTCGGGCTCCTTCCGGGCGAAGTACGCGGCGCTGGAGTCCAGAAGGGTGCGAATCGAACGAGACGGTGCCAGAAATTCGATGTTGCGGAACAATGGAAGTTCCGGAATCGAAGCATTGCCGCCGAGTCCTCTGAATGGAGGATCGAACGCAACGTGGACCTTCACCGCTGGCACAGGACTGATATTCTGCACGCCGAAGTACAGCATCCCGTCTTCAAAGACGAAATCTACAATCACATCAGGCCGCGGCTCCATAATGGCCACCAATTGTACTCGGCTCGCCTGTGCCAGTCCGCGTTCGAACGCCACGGATTTCACGGATCACCACAGATAGATCATTCTTCAGGTTTATCCGTAAGAAATCCGTGAAATCCGTGGCCTGGTTATAGTTACTTCGGTAATCAAGCACTCTCCCGATTGCGAATCGCTCTTCTTCGAACCACAATCTAAGTAATCATGAAGAGATGGACAAATCTCCCGGTACTGATCCAGCAGCCCGAAGCGCTACAAGGACTCGACCGCCTGATCGAGCGTGCGCGCCGTGTCCTGAATCGCTACAAGCGGATTCCGGTGGTCAAGCCCGAGCCGAGAAAACTGGCGCGCACCGCTTAAGCTTCGACTTACGCGTGCGCAGGGGTCAGTAGTACGTAATTTCGCGGCGAGTCGTGAATGACGACTCCTTTGAAAAAGTCGTAGTTTTCTCTACCCAGTTGCCCTGGCCATCGTAGCTATAGCTATATTGAGTGTCTCTTGGCTCTTCAAGACCGGTCGGTATATGCGATTCGGAGGGCGCCTTATCGGGAATTACTTTGCCGTTTTCATCTACGTGGAATGGAACTCCCGGAGGAATACGCGCATCCATCACCATCACAGTGTGCTTCAGGATCACGTCGCCGTGATCGTTGTAAGCGTAGGTTCCTGTGGTGGTCCCGAACATTCCGGTGTTAAAAGTCATCTTCGAAATGCGCCCGTCGGAATCATAGATGTAGGTTTTGTCCGATCCACCGTGGATCACCGCAAACTGCTTTGATAGCTGCGACCTCACCTCATCGCGTGTGACTCCGGATTGCGCCGTCGCTTGCCCGATCATTTCATTGAGTTGATCCACTGGGAACCTGGAAAGAGGATCGTCGATCACCTCTTTCGTCCCGCAGATTCGCCCTTTGTCGTCGAACTTACGGATTAATCGACCCAAAAGATGCCCGTCCGCATCGTAGGCGTAGGTTTCTGTTGGTTTATCCTGCTCGTTGTACACCGTCTTGAAGCTGCTCGCGTTGCGGCCAAAGCTGAAATCAAATAACAAACTTCCGTCAGTATCGGCGAACGCAGCATCCATACCGATAGCCGTAAATCCGAGCTGGTCGCTCTTCTTCCTGAGCACACGGGTCTCGGTCTTGTGCCCCGCCGTGTCATATTCAAAGGTCGTGTGCTCCCCGTCGCTCTTCGTGACGCTTACGAGCCTTCCTTTGTCATCGTATTGATAATCCTTTTGGACTGTGGCGCCATCTGACGCGCGTGAAACAACTGTGAGCAGCCGCCCTGAGGCGTTCAGAGGTGTAAGAGTCTCCGTTTTCGCTGCCATCGGTATTTTTATAGCGCCAAGAAAGGAGATTTCCTTGCGGGGCGTATTCCGTTCTGCCCGCTCCCTCAACGACGGTCTTCACCAACCCTCGCAGATGAGCCCGCTCGCGGTCAGAGATGCGAAAGTGATCCGGCATAGGCTCACCACCGTTTTCGATGTGTTGAGGATTCAGAAAGGAACTGAAGTCCACTCGTGCAGCCAACCCCAATGCAGCGGTCCCGAATAGCATCTCTCGCCGGTCGATTGCTACTCCTTAAAGGCGACTCTCGGGCAGAACATTGTCCCCCCAAACCGGACAAGCGGCAACTCCCAAGAGAAGTGACGTTAGCAGCCGGTATGGAGGAGGGTTTAGGCGAACGACCAACGACTACCGACGAAGACGCCGTCACTCCACAAACATGCAATCCCCATAAGAATAAAACCGGTATCGTTCCCGCACCGCATGTCGGTACGCATGCAACACGTTTTCCTTCCCCCCCAACGCGCACACCAGCATGAGCAACGTGGACTCCGGCAGATGAAAATTCGTCAGCAGCGCCTGCACCACCTGAAATTTGTATCCGGGATAGATGAACAGCTTCGCTTCCCCCGACCCCGCCCGCACCTCGCCACCAGATTGCTGCGCAGCGTATTCCAGCGTGCGGACAGTCGTCGTCCCCACCGCTACCACACGGCGCGATTCGTCTCGCGCCCGCGCAATCTTCTCCACCGCATCCGCCGAAATCGAATACGCCTCGGAGTGCAGTTCGTGATCTTCAACTTTTTCCACCCGCACAGGCTGAAACGTTCCTAACCCCACATGCAACGTGACTTCGGCGGTCTCCACTCCCCGTTCGCGGATCTTCTCCAGGATCTCCGGAGTAAAGTGCAGTCCCGCCGTTGGCGCGGCCACCGACCCGCGCTCTCGCGCATACACTGTCTGATATCGCTCGCGATCCGCCGAGGAATCATCCCGTGAGATATAGGGCGGCAGCGGAATATGCCCGATCTTTTCCACTCGAGCGAAGAAGTCTTCCACCGGCACAAACCGGATATGCCGCTCCCCAAACTCTCCGCGGCGGATCACCTCCGCCTGCAGTTCGTCGTGCTCTCCAAAGTAGAGATGTTCCCCCACTCCAATCTTCCGCCCGGGACGCACCAGGCACTCCCACTCATTCGGATCGCGCTGCAATTGCCAGGTGAGCAATACTTCAATCCGTCCATGAAGAAATTCGCGCGCGGCAGGATTTCGCCGACTGACCGGCTGCGATTTCAACCCTCCGCGTCGGCCATACAATCTCGCGGGAAAGACTCGCGTGTTGTTAAACACCAGCAAATCGCCGGCCCGTAACAAGTCGGGGAACTCGCGGAATTGTCTATCGGCGATGGCCCCGCTCTCGCGAGACAAATGCAGAAGGCCCGACCCAGCCCGGTCCGCCAAAGGCTCCTGTGCAATCAACTCTTCGGGAAGATCGAAATGAAATTCTGAGACCAACACGCAGCCTGATTATAAGGATCAGGGCCGAACGGCATGCCTTTACGAGCCTTTACAAGAACGATTCTTGTACAAATTTGACATTGTTTCCCCCACAATCCAACTGATACTATCCAAGGTGCTCGGGTGCGGCCTGCTGTTAGTCATCTCCCCTTAAGGTGTGCATGCCAACGGAACGGAAACATAGGGAAGAAATCGTCCGGTACGGGCAAATGCTCCACGAAAGGGGCTTCGTCGCGGCCATGGACGGCAACCTCTCCGTGCGCCTGAAGTACAACCGCATCCTGGTCACCCCGACCTGCGTCAGCAAGGGCTCCATGCGTCCCGCCGACATGGTGATCGTCGACATGGAAGGGCAACGCGTGTCCGGACGCCGCAACGTCACCAGCGAAATCGGAATGCACCTGCTCGTCTACCGCATGCGCCCCGACGTGCAGGCCATCTGCCATGCGCATCCGCCGACTGCAACCGGATTTGCCGCCGCCGGAATCGCCCTGACCGAGCCTCTCGTCTGCGAAGTGGTGATGGGCCTGGGATGCATTCCACTGGCCCGCTACGGCACGCCCGGAACTTCAGAACTGGCGCAGACTCTCGAGCCCTACGTCCCCAATTACGATGCGATTCTGATGTCGAATCACGGAGTCGTTGCCTACGGCGACACGCTCGAACACGCCTACATGAAGATGGAAACCGTAGAACACTTCGCGCAGATCTCGCTTGTCACGCATCTCCTCGGGCGCCAGCAGCCTCTACAGCAAGTGGAAATCGAAAAACTCCTAAACGCCCGCACCAAATACTTCGGCGCCAAACTAGCCGCCACGCTCCCACTTCCCAAAGTCCCGCAAAAAGTAAGCTAGAAAACCGTCGTTAGTCGCGGGTCGTTAGTCGTTAGCCTTCTCATCTAAGAATAATCGGGTGCCCCACTCAAGCCCGAAGTTGGCTTGAGTGGGGATTTTGACTTTGGGGTCTCAGCGAACGACGAACGACGTTTCCCTCACTCTCCCCCAACCCGAAACCGCACCCCCGCGCGGAAATTAACCCCCAGCGCCGGATACCCCACCACCTCGTTGTACCTCTGATCCAACGCGTTCTCGACATTCACATACGTCGTCACCCGCCGATGCACCTCGTACCATCCTCCGAAGTCAACCCGCACATATCCCGCCGCATGATCAATGTTGAATCCAAAAAAATCATCGTCTGGCCGGCGCCCCACAAAACTCGCTCCCAGATTCGCTCCCCACCGCGATCCCAGGTACGACAACGTCTCAGTCGCCGCATGTTTCGGACGCCTTAGTAGCGGTGATCCCGGATTAAACTGCTGATCCACCGGCGCAGGATTATCCAGGATCTGCGTCGACGTGTAGGTATACGCCGCGTTCAGCAGCAACCGCGGCCGCAACTTCGCCTGCAAACCCACTTCTGCGCCGTGTGCCAGCCACTTGTTGACGTTCACGTATTGACCGACAAAGTTCACCGGATCCACTTCCACGTAATTGATCCCGTCGTGAAAGAGGTTGTTGAAGTAAGTCGCAATCAGCACAGCCTTTCCCTGAAAAAGGTCTTGTTGCAGTCCGGCCTCGAACGATCGCGAGCGCTCCGGCTTCAACCCTGTGTTGGGAAGATTGAACGGACTCGGAGGAATCCCGTTGAACGTCTCCTCCAGACGCGGCTCCTTGAATCCAGTCGCGTAAGAGAATCGAAGTCGTGTCGCAGCGAAAATGGAATTCCCGTCCCACACTTGCCACGTCGCAGCCACGCGCGGAACACCGGTGTTCCCAAACGCGCTGTTGTGCACCAGTCTCCCGCCGGCAATCAGGACGAACGGACCATACACAAATTGCTGCTGAACATATGCATCCTGGTTGAGTCGCTGTCCGTGCGTTTGGCCAAAATTCAGATCGCCCACGAATCCGTTCTCATTCTCCACGCGATATCCGAAAGTGGTGTGCGACCAACTCCTCTTGGAATAATCTCCCTGATACTCAACGCCGGCGCGGTTGATGCGGTCCACTTCCCGCGAAGGAAAATCAATCTGGCAGGGAGTGGGTGGACCCCCAAAGCCGCAATCCTGAGTATTCACCCGCATCGGATCGCTCGGGTTGTGATTCGAGTAGCGATACAGGTAGTCGAATCCACTCAGGCGATGCTGCCAGCCGCCCGGACCAGCAACAGAAAGTTCCACACTTCCCAGCAGGCTATTGAGTTGCGACCACTGATACGGATTCGGCTGCAGCGGCTCATACGGCTCAGAAAATCCATTGACCGGAACCAACGGAACGTATCCGTTGAAGTTCCACTCGCCGGGCACTTCCGTATGGGAATTGGAGTGTCGCACCCGCGCACGCAACGATGCATGGTCGCTGAGCGCGACTCCCACATTCCCTCCTTGTAGAGAATCCGAAAACGCGTTGTTGGTGTAAGAGCCCTGCGTGTTGAATTGATCCCCGAACAGGTTGTAGTCGAATCGTCCCCGAGCGCCCGCGAGCGACGCGTACCCGTGCGCTGTCGAGAAATTTCCGCCATCGGCGCCAAAGACAAGATCGGGAGTGTGAGTACTCCCGGTGCGCGTCCACATCTGCACGACGCTGGTCATCGCGTCGGAGCCATAGAGCGTGCTCTGCGCGCCCCGGACAAACTCCATGCGATCGGCCTGACCCGGAGGCAATGTACCGAAGTCGAATGTCCCGCCGGGCTCGTTAATCGTCACGCCATCGACGATGACTTTGTTGTAGCGCGATTCCCCGCCGCGCACGAACAACGATGTCAGCCCGCCGCGCTGGCCCGCGGCGTTCACGACAGCTCCCGGAAGAAAGCGCACCGCGTCGCCTGTGGCGGTGGGACGCATCGTGTTCAGTTGCGCTCCGGTCAGCACATCGACATTTGCTCCGGACTCCTCGGCAGATACGGGCGTACGCGTGGCGGTGACGACGACGGTTTCAGCGGCGTTCGCAAGTTGGAGAGTGATTGTGATTTCACGCTGCTCTTCGAATCGCACACTCTGGGGCGCGAAACCCGGTGCCCTGACTTCGACTGAGCAGTTTGCACATTGGTGGTTCAGGCTGAACGACACGATACCTTGAGCAGAGGTAGCTCCTGTCTCCAGGATCAGCGAATTAGCTTTCGCCCACTCCACCAGAGAAATTTGTGCGCGCGATACAGCGGCGCCTTGCGGATCGAGAACTTTAACGCTGAGATCGGCAGCGAAGGCCGACGCCGAGAAAAGCAAAGAGAAGAAGACAACTGAGACAACGCGCATTCCATCCTCCTTGGCACGCGAAAGAGGTTGAGGTCGATGGATCGCGCCGGTCTCCTGGCTTCGCGAGTGAGGATGCGATCATCCGGATTCGCCACGGCCTTCCCGGGAATTTCCCAGTGGCCAAGGGCAATGTCCTCGCTTACAGTTGCGCGGCAGCGCGGGATTTGCACCCGCTTCCCTGTCTTCGCGTTTCGCCCACCCTTTCGCAAAAAAGCGAAAAGGATGGGGCACCCGCAAAGACGCGCGTTCCTAAAAATGGCAAAGAGCCGAAACGTCGGATCGAATGTACTGGCACCCTGCCGGGGAAGTCAAATACCCCGTCCGGCGGGCAACTCTTTTCGCTTTAGATTCAACACAATTACGCTTTTTGCTCTCCGACGGCTGAAAATGGGCGTACCATCGGCGGTGGCGATGAAGAAGCTTCCTAAAGAGGGTCCAGTTTCGATCGAGGTTTTCAGCGGCTGGAAAGACATTGCCACTTACCTCGGCAAGGGTGTCCGCACCATTCAGCGCTACGAACGGACTATGGGACTGCCTGTTCGACGCCCCGCCGGAAAGCTCACCGGAGCAGTTCTCGCCACGAAAGCTGAACTCGATGCCTGGCTGGCGGCCAGCCCCTTGCGAGGCGCATTCCAAACCGCACAACGCATGACGACCTTCGAGCCGATCAAGAAACAGTTTGTCAAAAATCTCGATGAGCTAAGGCGGCTCCGCGCTGAAACCCGGCAGTTGCGGGAACAGTTATCCGAATCCCTGGATATGCTGCGCACAAATCTGCGTCTCAGTCTTGCCGAAAGGCACAGGGACATCTCATCCCAAGAAAAGCCAGCTAGTGATGTATCGCTTTTCGACTCCAAGAAAATTCACTAACGCCAAATCGCGCACGGCCACGCATCCAAACTCAACAGATTTCCTTACCGGGATGCTTGTCCCTGAACGACGTCGAAGGATCTCGCCGCATTTGCGAGACATGGGAATCCCGCTACTTCCTCATGAATTGATGCAAGGATTAGGTTGAATGCAGTGCGTGAGTGATTTACCGCCGCAACGACGTCCTGGTGCCTAGGCAGCCTGGTCGGGTTTGCTGGGAGTGGCGGGCTTGCTGTGATCTGGTTTCGTGCGATCGATGGCTTCGCAGAGATGCTCCACGATTTCCATCAGCTTGTTGGGATCGGGCTCCGACGAGGCTTGCTGGGCAAGCGATCGCCAGTCTTCCGGAGGAAGCTCCGCCGGCTTCTTTCCATCGTTAGTCATCACAGAGCGTTTTCAGCGTTCAAACACGCTGGCCACACATTCGTTTCGCGAATCTGTACTTAATGAAATTTCTACTCCTGTTCGGCGCGAACGGGTACGCCAATGTGCGCCAAACATCATCAATAACATTACGAATCGGATCGAAGGCTCACGAGGCAGGAAAGTTGATTGCAAGCGGCAAAAACGCTCAATCCTCGTCAGGCTCGGCGGTTTCCGGCTTGCTGCCGGCAGGCGGCTTAGGCCCCGATTTCGCCGGAGGCATTTCGCCGCACGGCCCATGCCCGCCGCCGGCTCCGGGATGTCCACCGCCGTGACCTCCACCGTGACTGCGTGACATTTGGCACGACTTCAGTTCCTCCATCTGCTGTGGGGTGACCAGCGCATCCATCTCATGCTTCGATTGCTCATGAATCTGCCGGATTTTCTGTTGCCGCTGTTGCGGCGTGAGCGATGTCTCGGCGCACACGGCGTCTACTTCCGCTCGCGTCCTTTGCTGGATCGCGCGGCGTTGGTCCATAGCGCCTTTCGAGATTCCCCCAACTTCCCAGCAAGGCACCTGTCGCGGATGTGCCCCTTGCACGGCACCTCCCGGATGAATGGGCACCGGCTGCTGCACGCGAACCGGCGCCGTCTGCGCAACAGCTTCGTTGCCGATTGCGGTAAGCACCACAACGACGAGCAGCCACACGCTAAGTGAGAAAGTTCTGTGAGGCATACATATTCCCCTACCCGGCCTCAACCCAATGCTCAAGGCAAAGTTGCAGCAAAATGACAGATAGAAAATCCTGGCGATGTTCTGAAGAATGAAGGGCTGCAAACCATCACACAACATGAAGCAGCGATCTCTTACGTGATCTTGCCCAGTACAACTGGACGATCCGGGTCTCCCGCCTCAAATGCCACGATCACCATCGATCCAACCTGCACCGCTGGCGTCGTGATGGTGCACAGCGCCCAACTCGTTCGCCCTTCCACGTTGACCTTCACGCGCCCGCCAATTTGCGGATCCCGGTTATCCATCACAGTGCCTCGATACACTCCATACCAAGCCATATCTCCCCCCTTGCAGTGAACATCCACAAGCCCCGTCACCCTAGCACCAGGCCCGCACAGACTCAAGTAAACGTGAATCAGCTCGTTCATAAATAGCGGAGGCAAGGTTTTCTCAGCGCCCTTTCTGCTGATTTTCTCAGCCCTCTCTGCTGTTAAGTGGAAGACTGGGGCTAAAGCCGCGTCCTCTTCAGAATCGTGTTGGAAGCGCGCCGCTGCTCCCCGAGGGCGTCATCCGGAGCGGAGCCGCAGTTCCGGCGGAGCGAAGGATCTCCCGGAGCAGGAACTTATCTAGGGAGGTCCCTCGCCCCGCTCGTAAAAACGCGGGGCTTCGGGAAGACGCCGCCGTCAATGGAAATTCTCAGCCCTCTCTGACGGTTATCTTCAAAACAAGACGCCGGGTGCAAGAAGACCCGGTGCCTCACTCAAGCCTGAAGTTGGCTTGAGTGGGGATTTTTTTGATCTTACCAACTAGTAATCAGTGAAACACAGTAGACTCCCCGTCTTTTCCACGATGCATAATTTTCAATTGGGCGTGTCAGCATCTGAGAGTGTCCCTATGTCTGCCGGAGCCGTGGACCACATCGTCAAAATCCTGATCGCCGACGATCACGAACTCTTCCGGCGTACGCTCCGCGGCTTCATCGAGAACACTCCCAACTGGCGTGTGTCTGGCGAGGCCGGTGACGGCGTCGAGGCCGTCGAAAAGGCGAAGCTGCTGAACCCTGACGTCGTGCTGATGGATATCAACATGCCTCGCATGGACGGCCTTGAAGCCACTCGCGTCTTACGCCGCGAGCTACCCGATTGCAAGGTCGTAATTGTCACGCAGAATCACGCATCCATCGCCCGGCAGCAGGCTGCCTCCGTCGACGCCAGCGGCTCCATCACCAAATCGGACCTGATGCGCGATCTGAAGGCCACGATCGAGACTGCGCTGGGCACGGTCCGCACTGCCGACAACCCCCAGGACACATCGGACGGCGGTTGGGTTCATGGCGGCGGCGCGTTAAGCCGCCTCGTCCGCGATTTTGATTGGTCGAAAACTCCTCTTGGCCCCATAGACAACTGGCCGCAAAGTTTGAAAATGGCGGTCCGCATCCTGCTCACCTCGCGCTTTCCCATGTGGATGAGCTGGGGACCGAAACTGACCTTCCTCTACAACGACGCCTACGCCAAGATGACGCTTGGCAAGAAGCACCCGTGGGCTCTCGGAAGGCCTTCGTGGGAAGTCTGGAAAGAAATCTGGGACGACATCGGCCCGCGCATCGAGCGAGTCCTTCGCACCGGCGAGCCTACGTGGGACGAGGGCCTGATGCTCTTTCTGGAGCGAAGCGGCTACCGCGAGGAAACCTATCACACGTTCTCCTACAGCCCTCTTTCGAACGAAGAAGGCAAAATCGCCGGACACCTCTGCGTGGTCACCGAAGAAACCGATCGCGTCATCGGAGAGCGCCGGCTCAACACCCTACGTTCTCTCTCCGCTGAGCTGAGCCAGACCACCACCGAACAAGACGTCATGACCTCCATCGCGCGCGTCCTCACGGAAAATCAGCGCGACATGCCGTTCACGCTCACCTACTTGTTCAATACCCGCCGCCATGCCCAGCTCGCCTGTCGCACAGGAATTGCGGCCGGTCACTCCGCCGCCCCGGAGCTGATCAATTTGTCTGGGCAGAATCAGGCGTGGCCTCTCGCAGAAATGCTCGGCGAACGTGACTTCTTCCTTGTTGAGGATCTCGGGAAGCGCTTCGTCTCGGTGCCTTCTGGCGTGTGGGATGCGCCTCCCTCGCGCGCCATTCTGCTTCCGATCGCCAGCCCGACGCAGGATATCCCCGCTGGTGTGATCGTTGTGGCGCTCAATCCCTATCGTCCACTTGACGTCAGCTATGCCGGATTCCTGAATCTAGTCGCCGGACAGATCTCCGCCAGCATCTCCACGGCACGCGCCTACGAAGACGAAAAGAAGCGCGCCCAAGCGCTCGCCGAAATCGATCGCGCCAAGACCGCATTCTTCAGCAACGTGAGCCACGAATTCCGCACGCCGCTGACCCTGATGCTCGGGCCGCTGCAGGATCTGCTCTCCCGCAGCCAGACGCATCTCACGCCTACCGCCACTCAGCAACTCGAACTGGTCAACCGCAACGGCGCCCGCCTGCTGCGGCTGGTAAATACTCTGCTTGATTTCTCCCGCATTGAGGCGGGCCGCGTGAAAGCGGTGTATCAAGCAACCGACTTGGCGGCTTTCACCGCCGAACTTGCGGGAGTCTTTCGCTCGGCCACCGACCGCGCCGGCTTGCGCCTGATCGTAGATTGCGATCCCACCAGCGAAGTTGCCTATGTCGATCGCGACATGTGGGAAAAGATCGTGCTCAACCTGATCTCCAATGCGTTCAAGTTCACCTTTGAAGGCGAGATCGCCGTATCGCTGGTGCAGGCAGGACACTCCGCCGAACTCCGTGTGCGCGACACCGGTGTCGGCATTCCTTCCGAGGAAATCCCTCATCTCTTCGACCGCTTCCATCGCGTCCCCAGCACGCGCAGCCGCACACACGAGGGCACCGGGATCGGACTGGCGCTGGTGCACGAACTCGTCAAGTTGCATGGCGGCTCCATGCGCGTCGAAAGCTCGCTGGGACGCGGTAGCACATTCTTCGTCAGCATTCCGCTGGGTCAGGCGCATCTCGCCTCAGAGCAGATTGTTGGTGAGCGCGCTCTGGCCGCGACCGCTACCGGGGCGAACCCCTTCGTGCAAGAGGCACTACGCTGGCTACCCGACAGCGAAGCCTCCGAGCCGGAAGAACTTCCAATCGAAGGCGAACTTCTGCCCGTGCCCTGCCCGCCGGGCCCTGAAGTTGCAGAACGCCGCCGCGTTCTCATCGCCGACGACAACGCCGACATGCGGCAGTATTTGAGCCGACTGCTTTCGGAGCGCTACGACGTAATCGCGGCCGCCGATGGCCAGCGCGCCCTCGATGCCATTGCGAAGCAGGCTCCCGATCTCGTTCTGAGCGACATCATGATGCCCAACCTTGACGGCTTCGGATTGCTCGAGGCGATGCGCTCCGATCCTGCCCTCAAGACGATTCCCGTCATACTCTTGTCCGCCCGCGCCGGTGAAGAATCGCGCGTTGAAGGCATTGATGCCGGCGCCGACGACTATCTCGTGAAACCGTTCAGTGCCCGCGAGCTCATGGCCCGCGTGCAAACCCATCTCGAACTGGCCTGTGTCCGCCATGAGTCCGGTGAACTCCTGCGCAAGAACGAAGAGCGCCTGCGCGCGTTCATCACCGCCACCGCCGACGTCGTTTACCGCATGAGTCCCGACTGGAGCGAAATGTACCAACTCGACGGCAAGGAATTCGTTGCCAACACCACGGATCCCAGCCGCAATTGGATGGATAAATACATCCATCCCGACGACCATCCGCGCGTCAAAGCCGCTATTCGGAAAGCCATTCGCGACAAGACAATCTTCCAGCTCGAACATCGCATTCTTCGCGCCGACGGTTCGTTGGGATGGGCCTTCTCGCGCGCAGTTCCATTGCTCGACGAATCGGGCGCAATTGTGGAATGGTTTGGCGCAGTCAGCGACATCGCCTCGCAGAAGAAAATGGAACAGGAATTACTCGAGGCGCATTCGGAACTTGAGCGCCGCGTTCAACAACGCACCGCAGAGTTGGAGCGCGCCCAGAGAGATATTCGCGCGCTCTGCGGCAAGCTGCTGCAGTTGCAGGATAACGAGCGCCGTCGAATTTCGCGCGAACTCCACGACAGCGCCGGCCAGACGCTGACCGTACTAGGCATGAAGCTGGGGCAACTCGAGCAACTCGCGAGCGACGGCAGTCCACGGTTCGCCGAGAAAATCCGGGAGGCGCAGGACCTTCTTCAGCGCGTCACGCAGGAGATCCGTACGACTTCGTATCTGCTCCATCCGCCGCTTCTCGATGAGAACGGCATTGGCGCCGCGCTGCGTTGGTACATCGAGGGCCTGACGCAACGGACTTCACTCAAGGTCAACTTGGAACTCCCAGACCACTTCGGCCGTCTGCCGCAGGATATCGAGTTGGCCATCTTCCGTGTCGTGCAGGAAAGCTTGACCAACGTGTTGCGCCATTCCGGAAGCGACTCTGCGGAAATTCGCCTGACGCAGGAAGACGGCAAAGTCACTGTGCAGATCGAGGATCACGGCCGGGGCATGCCCGGTCAGAAGCTGGCCGCCATCCAGGAAGGCAGATCGGGCGTGGGACTTCGTGGAATGAAAGACCGCGTTCGCCACTTCAACGGCGAGATGACGCTGAACTCGAACCCAACGGGCACCATAGTATCGATCACACTACCCACGCAGAACGCCGGCTTGCCAGTAGCAGTGTGAGCAGATTTCCCTCGCGCGTACATTCCAATGATCGTGGCGTCATCCCGAAGCCCCGCGCTTCGAGCGGGGCGAGGGATCTCCCAGCACAAGTTCTCTTCCGGGGGAGACCGCCCTCGTGGTCCCCTACCGTCGCCACTTCCCAACCACATACAACAGAAGCGTCAACACAACGCTAAGCAGAATCGACGTCGCCAGCGGAAAATACACTGTCGTATTCTTCCCGCGATACACGATGTCTCCCGGCAGCCGCCCAATCGGGAAGTGCATCCGCCCCAAAAGCACCACCACGATCCCCACCAGAACGAGCGTCCCGCCGAAAAATATAAGAATTTTGCCGAGGTCAGTCATAACTGCGGACTCCTCTCAATTGTAGCCAACATGTACTGCCGACATGTACTGCCGAGTTTGAGCATCCGTCGCAATTCTGGAAGACTACACCGCACAGCGGCTCCCTGTTGCCGCTGCTCTATCGCAGTAACAAAGAACCGCAACCAGCCCTTTCCCTCCGGAGGTCCTGCCATGCCGTTCCATCCTGCTGCTTTGTCTCGCGCTCCTCGCCAACTCTTCATCACTCTATTTGCCCTTCTCGTGATCATCCCGGCTCACGCGCAAGACGTACTCACCTATCACAACAGCAACGCACGCACCGGGGCCTACACCAAGGAGACGACGCTCACCCTGACGAACGTCAACTCCGCGTCATTCGGCAAACTGTTCACCTTGCCCGCCGATGGATTGGTTGATGCCGAGCCTCTGTATCTCTCCGCACTCTCGGTTGCAGGCACAACTCACAATGTCGTAATCGTCGCTACCGAACACGCCAGCGTATACGCCTACGATGCCGACACCGGCGCAAAGCTCTGGCAGGTCACGACGTTGAAGTCTGGCGAAACCACTTCCGACAATCGCGGATGCTCGCAGGTCACGCCGGAAATTGGGATTACCTCCACACCCGTGATCCAGCGCCCCAAGACCGGCAATCCGGTCATCTATGTCGTCGCCATGTCCAAGGACAGTTCGGGCAAGTATCACCAGCGCTTGCACGCTCTCGACGCCACCACTGGCGCCGAAGTACACGGTGGACCGGTAGACATTGCAGCCATCTATCCCGGTACGGGGGACAACAGTTCCGGCGGCAACGTAATCTTCGATCCCGCACAATACAAGGAACGAGCCGGTCTTCTCCTGATCGGCAGCACAATTTATCTCGCATGGGCGTCGCACTGCGACTTTCGGCCCTACACCGGATGGATCATGGGGTACAACATCAACACGCTGAAGCAGACGACCGTGCTCAACGTGACGCCGAATGGCAACGAGGGCGCAATCTGGAACTCGGGCGCGGGCATGGCGGCCGATGGCAGCGGAAATATTTTTCTTCTCGACGCGAACGGCGTCTTCGACACCACGCCCAATGCCTCCGGCTTCCCCAACGAAGGCGACTACGGCAACGCATTCCTGCGATTGACTACGCAAGGCGGCTTGAAAGTCGCCGACTACTTCGAAATGGACAACCAGGCGTCGGAAAACGGGAACGACGTCGATCTCGGCTCGGGCGGCGCTCTGCTGGCCAGCCAGAAAGATTCCGCCGGCAAGCTCTGGCAGCTCACGATCGGTGCGGGTAAAGACGGAAATCTCTATGTCGTCGACCGCACGAATATGGGCAAATTTAATTCCAGCAGCAACAACATCTATCAGGAACTCGCTGGAGCATTGCCTGGAGGCATCTGGTCGATGCCGGCATTGTTCAACAGCAATCTTTACTACGGCCCGGTCGGCTCGCCGATTCTGGACTTCCGCCTACAGCACGCGAAATTCCTCGCGTCACCAGTGGCGCGAACTTCGAACTCCTTCGGATATCCCGGCACCACTCCCAGCGTCTCGGCCAACGGCAGCGCTAACGCGATCGTGTGGGCCACGGAGAACACGAATCCTGCCGTGCTGCACGCCTACAACGCCAAGACACTAGTCGAACTCTATAACTCGAATCAGGCCGCCAACAGCCGCGACCACTTCGGCGTCGGCAACAAATACATCACCCCAATGATCGCCCGCGGCAAAGTCTACGTAAGCACCACAAACGGAGTAGCCGTCTTCGGCCTGCTAGCCGCAAAATAAAAGCGTCAAGGGCGGGTGCCCCACTCAAGCCCGAACGTTGGCTTGAGTGGGGATTTTCCTTTGCAGTTATTGAAGCCTTGCACTTTACTACACAAAGTACTTGACACCAATCAATCCGCACGCTACGCTGAGTACATGCTCGATCCCAAGCCCCATCGTTTCCGACGATTCCGCCGTTCGAGCACGCTCCCGGTATCGCCCAACGTCGCCGACGATCTCCGCTTTATCCGCGACACCATGGAGCGCTCGGCCGCCTTCACCGCGGTCTCGGGCTGGGGAACCGCTGTGCTAGGCAGCACCGCCCTGGCCGCCGCGGCACTCTCCGCGCGTCAAGCTTCGTCATTCGCATGGCTGCGCGTCTGGCTCGCCGAAGGACTTTTGGCCGTCGTTATCGGACTCCTGGCCTGCACCTGGAAAGCAAACCGACGCGGCCTGCCGCTCTTCTCTGGTCCAGCGCGCAAAGTCGCTCTGGGACTGGCTCCGCCGTTAGTCGCTGGAGCATTTCTGACTTTCCTGCTATTCCGCGCCGGACTCGATGCTGCGCTGCCGGCCACATGGCTTTTGCTCTACGGCGCCGGCATCATGACAGGAGGAGCGTTCTCGGTTCCCATCGTTCCAGTCATGGGCATGTGCTTCATGCTGCTCGGCGGCCTCACGGTGCTCAGCCCGACGCATTGGGGAAACTGGTTTCTGGCCGCGGGTTTCGGCGGCCTGCATATCGTCTTCGGACTTCTGATCGCAAGGAGGCATGGTGGCTAGGCCTCTGGCATCACATCGCAAGCACGGCAAGCCCGACGCGCACTCGCGGGAGCGCGCACGCGAACATTCTCCTGCTCGCACTCCGGAACTTCCCGAACTCGACCGTCTGATTCACGAGCGCATCCGGCTCGGCATCGTAAGCGCACTCGCAACCAACGATTCGCTGAGCTTCAACGATCTGAAACGCGTGCTCAAGACGACCGACGGAAACCTAAGCGTCCACGCGCGCAAGCTCGAAGAAGCGGATTACGTCTCGTGCGTGAAGTTCTTCGAAGGACGCGTCCCGCGCACCGAATACCGCCTCACCACCAAGGGACGCTCCGCGCTCGCCGAATATCTCGAGCAAATGGAAGAGTGGATCCGCGTCACTCGTGAAGAGCGCTAATCACTGAAAGCACCGATATGAGAGTTCTCGGAAGATTCTTGCTGGCAACAGGTGTCGCGATCCTGTTGCTCTTATTCGGAGTAACCGCAGCGATGGTCCTCGGCGGATTCGCCTTACTAGAACGCACCGCGTCCCCTGGCGGCGGATTTCTGGTACTCGAGTTCGTAGCGATCGGAGTCCTGGTGTGCACTCCATTATCGATCGCCGCAGCCTGCTGGGTGCTCTTCCGCCCCGGAAAGAGCACGAATCCATGCTCTCAGACGAGAGTGGGGCCCATAGCCCTAAATTCGTAGCCACGGATTAGCACGGATTTCACGGATACTGCGCAAGAATTTCACTCAGCATCTGGTTTATCCGTGAAAATCCGCGCAGATATGTGGCAAAGAATTTGTTCTTCTCCGCGACCTCCGCGGAATTTCTCAGCGTTCTCTGCGGTTATTCTTTCCCTGATAACCCGTCCCCTAAGCCTGGCATGACGCGAAACGAATCAAGCCTTGAAAGATATGAGGAGGAGCAGCACTCCTAGAGACAGCAGAGTGAAGCCCATCACTTGAAATCGGAGTAGCCTCCGCGCTCGCGGATCTCCGGGCAACAATTCAGCCTGCAGCTCTCGAAATTTCCCCCACGTTCCCAAGTTCCAGAAAGTGGGTTCGAATTGCCGGTCCGGAGGGAGTTTCAGGTTGATATCGTGCTGCATGTTCAGCTGATCTTGAATCGATTTGAAAATGTAGATGTAGCCACCGAGTCCGCAAAGCACTGCGATCGCAATTGCAGCAATGTGCAAAGTGTCTCCGTCAGGGCGATACGACCCTTGAATTTCGCTACACACCCAAGCTCTTCTGAATCTCCGCCGCAATCGCCCCGCACAAAGTCTGCATCTTGGCTTCCGACTCGGCTTCCACCATCACCCGCGCCAGCGCCTCCGTCCCCGAATACCGCACAACGACGCGTCCGTTTCCATCCAACTCTTTTTCCGCTGACGCAATCGCCGACTGCACAGACGGCACCTGCGCGAACGGCACCTTCTCGCGCACGCGGACATTCTGAATCTTCTGCGGAAACACCTTCAGATCGCCAATCAACTCGGCAAGTGGCTTCCCCGCGCGCACGATGATGTCCATCAACCGGAGTGCCGTGAGCAGTCCGTCTCCGGTTGTCGCATCCGCATCGAGAAAAATGATGTGCCCCGACTGCTCACCGCCAAGAATCGCTCCGGTCTTGAGCATTTCCTCGAGTACATACTTATCGCCGACATTCGCTCGCAACATGCGGATGCCTGATCTCTTGAGCGCGATCTCCAGCCCCATATTCGACATCGTCGTCGAAACCACGGTGTCAGTCTTCAGCTTGCCCTGCGCATGCAGGTCGCGTGAAGCGGCGAGCAGTACAGCATCTCCGTTGACCACGCGTCCCACAGCATCGCAAAAAAGCGCTCGGTCGGCATCGCCGTCGAACGTCACACCGAGATCGAACTTTCCCGCCGCCTCCGCGACATTCTTCCCAAGCGTCTCCGGATGCAACGCCCCGCAACCTTCATTGATATTTCGTCCATCGGGCGACACGTGTGTAAACGTGGCCTGGACCCCCAGCATGCGAAACAACTCGGGCGCCTCGGCAGTGGCCGCTCCGTTGGCGCAATCCACCAGCACACGCAGCCTGCTTAAATCAGATTTCACGCTCGACGCCAGCGACTTGATATAGGCGCGTCGCAGATCCGCCTCTCCCGGCAGTGAAGGCCGCGGCACTTTCAACGCAGTGTCATCCGCCGATGCCGGATCCTTCAGCAAAGAGAAAATTTCCTGCTCAATAGCGAGTTCGCGCGAATCGGGAAGTTTGAACCCATCGCCCGAAAAAACTTTGATTCCGTTATCGGTCCACGGATTATGCGACGCCGAAATCACCACACCCGCAGCCATTCCGCGCGTGCGAGCCAGATAAGCCACGCCCGGTGTCGTAATCACTCCTGCGCTGTGCACGTCCACTCCGACGGCCGCCAGGCCTTCCGACACGCGATCCGCAATCCATCGACTGGACTCGCGCGTATCCTGCCCAATCACTGCTTTGGCTTTATCCGAGCCGCGAACCAGGTCGTGGCCCAGAGCCCGTCCAATAAGATATGTGCTTTCCTTGCTGAGAGGAAATTCTCCGGCAACTCCGCGGATGCCGTCTGTTCCAAATAATTGCCGTTGCTGGGTCATGAGTTGGGATTTAGTTCAAGAACGATTTGAAATCGAGAACGATTTAGTCGAGCAAGATGAGAACACACATTATAGAGCAGCGGCTTCGTAGAGCAGCGGTTCATTGAGCAGGCAGCCCCAGTCCGGAAGGGACTGCTGAAGATAGCCCGCCACTTCAGTGGCGGGG
>AP72_2010_repI_A100DRAFT_1000017_pt1 | contig 25758 bp, 21 predicted proteins | sample AmaPasrepliIA100_FD_9193 | JGI IMG/M metagenome (IMG submission 9193)
TCGACCTGAGCCGCCTGATGGAGTTGCTCGCAAAGGCGCGCGAAGAAAATGATCGGGAGGTCCAAGTCGAGGTTGGCGATGATGACCGCATCGACGTCACCGTAATCGTTGCGGCAACGGGAGCTGATGCCGGCGACACAATTAGTTCGGCGATCAAAGACGCCGGAGCGATCATGACGTTTAGCGTCGACGACCTGGAAGGGATGGTCAAGGACCTCGACGAGAAAGACCAGCCACCCAAAGAGCAGATCTCACCCCGCAATGGCGCCGGAAACCTGGTCAACAAACTCATCTACAACACCGTCACCACCTTCTATGTTGGTGAGAAGATCATGATCCAGATGCCGACCTGGTTCTTCCCTGCCGGCGCTGGTGCCTACTCTGAAGGCGCGAGCTTCATTACCAACGGCGAACCAAATCCAACTGCAACCTTTCGCTTCGCCGAGCCAATCTTCATCGACCGGCAACAGAACTTCCGCGTCGAATTAGAGATTCCCGACGCCGACACCTTGAAAGAGATCCAGAAGATATATGGCCCCATGTTCATCTGGGTCGTTCTCGATGGATACATGACACGCGACGTGCAGTAAGGCAAATCGTCAGACTGCGGAGGAGGACAACCAACCGACCTCCGCAGTCCGATTCGTAGCCACAACAGTTGGCAGTGAATCCACCATGGCCATTCCGCATCCTACAAGGCGTCAGCGTTTTTCCCGAGCCGGGGCCGGAGAAGCTCCAATGCGCGTTGAACCCGGCACGCTCATCCCCTATGATGCTGCCGCCCGCTTTGAATTGATCGGCGAACCCGGCAATGTCCTGCAGCAGGCCATAAACATCGATCCCGATGGAGTTTTCGTCGCGGCTGCGATCGGTTATGGATTCTTCGAGAAACGGACAGCCCCGCTCTCCGTCAGTCTCGATAAACCGACCACCGATATCATTCCGGCTGATATCGAGCTGCACGAATTTCCCTTGAGCGCGCTGGTGGAGGGCTTTCGCGTTCACCCCCGTTCGGAAACGATTGTGTTTGAAGGCGATGTCGCTGACGACCCTTCTACAGCCCCCGCCGATTGGCAATACTCCGATCAGCCAGTAACACCAGAGTTGATCGACAAAGCATTCGAGTTCATCCGTCCCGCGCACGACATCTCTTTTCTGTTCAGCATGGTCGACAGCAGCAGCGGCCGCGAGATGCAGGACGAACCCGTACACTCCATCGCATCCCTCGGAATCGCCACAGGAGAGAGGCCTTTCCGTCGCCTCGCACGTCCACTTGCCTTCATGCCGCGTTCTTCCATCCGCTTGCAGGTCATCGAACGCACCCCGAACGTTGCAGGAAGCCTTTTCCTCGTTCTTTATGGATATAAGATCGTGCTGAGTTCGATGTGCTCCGAGGCAGCCGCCAAGCAACTGATCGAAGCCGCCATGCAATCACCCGGCGTTGTCGCTGCCGAGCGTCCTCTGCCTTTCGACTATGTAGCACGGTTCGACCTCACAGGCCGGCCTGGTAATTCGCTGGAAGCTGAAGTTCCTGTCAGCGCAGAAGGACAATTCGTTGCAACCGCCATCGGCTACGGATTGGCCGCCGAGCCTGGCGATGTACTCTTCGATCTGGCTTCTATTCCTCCCGCCCTCGTCACACCCAATCCAAACGACCCCAATGACCCCCTGATTAATGTGGCCAATCTTCCTCTCTCCGCAGTTCCCGCCGATGCCCTGCATGATGCCTTGCGAGTTCGACCCGACTATGTGCGTATCGCGTTCGACGTGAACAACGATTTGCGGACTCTGAAGCTTTCGCTCTTGAACCGGATTTTCGAGCATATCAACGACCCGAATGACGTCGCCTTCCTCTATTCCATCTCCGACACGGGAATCGGACGGGATTGGCAGAATCGGACAATTTATTCCGTCGCGGGACTCGGGATTGCGAATGGACGTCGTCCATTCAAGTACCTGGAGCGTCCAAGAGTATTTCCACCGCGCTCCACTATCCGTGTGGACATTGAAGAACTGTCCGGTCGCGGCACCTTATTCATCGCTTTCCAAGGCTATAAGTCGATCGGCGTTCCACCGGTCGGAGGCAGGCCATGAGCGCCTCTCCGGCAATTCCGGTAAACACGCCAACAACGCCGGCCTCGCGGCGGACGATCCCGTTTGACTATTCCTTCCATTACATCCTCGATGGAGGGTTGGAAAAGACATATACCCAGACCATTACGATCAGCATCGAAGCTGCTTTTACTGCCATTTCCATTGGATATGGTGTGATTCCCGCCAGTGTGCCTGTGCAGTTTGGTCCCGAGCAGATCGGAGATGTGGCTCCGATCGTTCCAACTCCGCCAACTCTGTCAGCGGTAGCGGTAAACCCAAGGATAATTAATCTGCCGGTCGCAGTCCTGCAGCCAATCCTCACTGGAAGAACGAGCTTGCAAACAGTGACGAACTCAGCGATTCGCACCGCCGCAACCGGAACGAAGCTCGGATTAGAAACTCCCCTGGCCTCGCTAAGCGCGCAGTCACGCAATGTGCTCGTTGGCTCGCCCTTGGACGTTACCCTGGGCAGCCTGATTCAGGCATTGGCTCGCAGTCTGGGCGAAGATGAATTTACCCAGCTGGGAGAGATTGGACCGCGGACGCAAGTGGCGCTGCTGAGCGGCTTTCAGCTCAATCCGGAAGTGGCGAATGCGTTTCTCGGTTCAGGCGGTATCGGTCCGTTGGATCCCAGTCAACTCGCGCGCCTTTTTCAGACCACTGGTGCGCCACCGGAAGCGATTCTGTTCCTTTATGCGCTCCGCGACGAAGGAACAGGACGGGAACTACAGTCAGAGCCGCTGTTAAACATCTCAGGTCTCGGAATCGCGGATGGTGACCGCCCGTTCAGGCCTTTCGCAATGCCCATCACTTTTGCGCCGCGATCCAATATCCGCCTTGACATAATTGCCAAGTCACAGTTTCGCGGAGACTTGTTCGTAAGTCTTCACGGTTACAAGGTCTTGGGTGGCACAGGCACACCAACTGGGCGGGCGCTTCGCAGCCGCCGGCGCATTCGTTAGTCGGTGAAGGTAGGAGTTGCACATTGCAGGAGGAAGCAGGATGAGTGGATTGAGCACATCACAGAGTTGCGATAGTGCCCGTCTCTGCGCGCACTGCTCAATCCCTCTCGATGCCAAGATTTTTGACGAGTCCAGTTTTGCGGACCCGCCAGATCTCAATCGATCCATAACTCTCGCGCACTTTGAATTACCCCCGCAGTACTGCGGAGTGCTTGAGTTTTTCTCGCAGTTCACAGACGCCCAGGCGCGCGACCATTCGCGCATCCGAACGTTTGGACTTGTATGGACTCTGAGGATCAATCATCGGCCGTTTTATCCATACTTGCAAATGGATCATATTGTGAATCCCTGGGGATTTGGAAGTTTCCAGGTCAGTCTGCGTCTGGAGGAAAGGGCTAGCGTCGATCTCGTTATTCGCGGAGTCAGCGACGTCCAGCCCATGGACTCAGACTTAAAGAAAGTTGCGGGCCGGATCTTCGGCCGCTATTGGTACAACCCGGAATACGGCGATGTTGAACGGCACCGCGCTTGATAAAGAGCTGACGGAAATTCGTTCAGGCGATGCCTATCGAGTCCAAACGTCAGGGCGGTTCGTCATTCGGCGCGAACTTGCAGCCGAGTTGAATAAGGTATTGGAGCGTTTCGCGCGCGAGGCAGGATTTACTCTCGCCAATCCGGTAGAGATCGGGTTTGAGCGCGGAATCTTCGGGCACCATAAAGTCGGTCGCGCAGCCGACATCTACAGGGTCGGCAAGATCGGAATGGAGGAATGGAAAGCGAAATGGGACCAGGCGAAGCAAGCCGAAGCTGGCCGGAAAGATCCGCCCGGAACGCTTTCTCCTCTGGCGAAGGAGCGCCAAACGAATCTTGGCTGGCGCCTCTACCAGGCTCTCAAGAACTACGGGCGCTGGTCGCAACCTTATGGTTATCCGATTCAGCTATTTGGGCCATGGACCAGAACAGAGGGACCGTGGAAGTACATCAGCGACTTTCTACTGCACGCGCATCGCGATCATATTCACGTGTCGAAGTGAGAAGTGAAACAGATCGATGCTGTGCCGTTGAAGTCGCCGCGCAAAGGAGTTGCCGATGAGAAGTCCAGAGTTCTCTTATTACAACGGACCGATCTATCAGGATCTGCCCAGGTATGTCGAACCGTCGATGCAGCGGGGCCGGGTCTTCCTGGTGGCAGTGCACGGAGAACAGGTGCAGACGAGCGCCCGTGGCAGTTTCGATCGCGTACACGTTATGGTCGTTGACCCCAATCAAATGGCAAATCTCTCTCATCCTCTGTCGGTACTCTGCGCCTTGCCCGACATCAAGGCGGGTGGAGTCTCGCCTGCGATTCCGCCTCGAGGACTGCTCGCAGTGAAGTCCCGGCCAGTGCTTGGCGAGATTCTCTGCAATCAAGAGGGCCAATTCTACGAAAGGAGCGGTAATCGTCTCGTGCCGCTGCGTCAACTGGTGTCGGGGCCTCAAGGGCAGGTCATCGAATTCTTGCCCCCGGCAGCTCGGCGACCGAGATGGAACGACACGATCGAGGATCCTGAGTGCATCGAAATCGACGAATCGCCGATGGATGCGAGTGCGGCGACAGAAGCGGCACCTAAGAGCGATTTTCCCGTCGAGGACACCAGGAGAAGCGATTTCGCAATCAGGAAAGTCTTTCCCGAGCCGGGTCAACTCAGACTGCTCAACTACGGCGACTTTTCAGGGTCGCTGGCTCCTCAACTTAAGAATCCATCAAGATTGCGTGAAACGCATCAGCTCCCATGCTATCTGCAGGTTTTCGAGATCCGGCGTCCGGTAGCGTTGCAGGGAGTCGCCGCCAGTCTAGGCAAAGACCAACACCAGTTGCTGCGGCTGACGCCGTTGCTGGCGCAAAAGCTGGGCTTGTCATCTCTGATCCCAGCTCTCACGCACATCCCGCCAGTTGCACGTCCTGTCCTCATGCCAGGCGAAATGGTCTGTGGTCTTCAGGTCGTACGCGATCCGACTGCAGAACTTGAAAGCGCTCCGCGAGAGGAAATCACCACAGATCAGAGTGCAGTTGCCCAGCCGAGGACATCTTCACCCGCTCGCAAGTCGATCCCGCCCGCTTACTTGAAGCCGTGGGAATTCAAGTTGTCGCGGGAAGAGGCGCTCTACGACATGAATAGCCTGCAGGCTTCGCGGGGATGGTTCCGGAGGCTGTTCGCGCTTTTCCGTAAACGCGTGCGGCGGAGCGACTTTGAACGCTGGAGCTCGCTCCTGGCGAACAAAAATGCGGACGAGCAGTTGTGGGCTGTTCGTCCACCGACTCACTCGCTCAACAAGCCACAGATTCGTCACTGGGCACTCCAAGTACTGGCGGCAGCTGGCTACGACGCTCAGTCAATGCTGGCGGAGTGGGAGATCTATTGGAGGCGAAAGGGGCTTTGCTAGCCCCACGAACATGCTATGCGCTCAAATCGCAGATTCCGTTTGGTTAACCGACCTGCAGTTCAAGGAGGCAATATGGCAGCTATCGTACAACCGGCTCCGAGTGCCAAGGCGCCGGATCCAGCAACTGAACTGCGGTCCACTTTGGCCGCGCGAGTTGCTCTCGACACACTCTGGCAGAAATTCGTAACCGATTCAACCGTGGTCCAGGATCAAGCAGTGACAACGGTCGCATCGTCCCAAACCTTCGTGGACTTCAGCACCCAGATGGACAAAATCATTCAAGCCGCAACCGACTTCAAAACCGCAAAGGACAAGAAAGAAGCGGAGGCGCAATGGCTTGATGAACACGGCATCACCCTCATCAAAGACAACCAGGACGTCGCAGAGAGCGTGGAGAAAGACCTGGAGAGCGCAGAGAAAAAGAATAGCCAGTTGCAGTTGTTCGAATACTGGGAAAAGGCAGCCAAATCTAAGGCCGCTTCGCCTAAGGCTCCGAAGGCAAAAGCTGGTAAGGCAGCTTCTGGCGCATCGGGCGGCAAACAGCCGTAATCGACGGGAATTGAGCAATGACTTACCTGCGCAGAGAAGAACGGACGGACTCTGGCCTGGGCTCCTTCGGCTGTGGCCCGAGTTGCGCCTGCGGCCCATGCCGGAGCCGGTTTTCGGGACTGGGAGAGTTGTACATTCGCGACGACGATGCGGACGAACCTGAACCAGTCGGCGACTGGGAGCTGGCAGCCAGCATCAGTGTCGACGATCCCAAAACCGGTGCGCGATGCCAGGCCGACGAACGGCGGATCACACATCCAACCGATCCGCCTCCGGCAGATGTAGTCACCATCGATCCTCGCTACCTGACAAATCCCCGCGGAAGAAAACAACAACTCCATCGGGCCGCCTACGCTGCTTTCCTCGACCTAAAACGCGCAGCAGAGGCAGACGGCTTGCCCGCCGGGATGTTGACGATCGTCTCGGCTTACCGCAGCGCCGCGAGGCAAAAGGGGCTGTGGGAAGCAGCAAAGAAGAAATACGGCTCAGCGGAGAAAGCACGCATTTGGGTCGCGCCTCCCGGCGGCAGTCCTCACCAGAGTGGTCGTGCCATTGACTTCTGGCTGGGCGTCAATAACAGCTCAGCAAACGTCCCCGCCTTGCGCCAGACCCGCTCCTATCACTGGCTCGTTTGCAATGCTGCTCGTTTCGGGTTCACTCCATACGCTCGCGAACCGTGGCATTGGGAATTCAATCCCGCAAAAATAGCCACGGATTCACGCGCGACGCGAGTTTCTCCTCCAACGGCGGCAACGCCGCCAACTGCTGGCCCCCGTCCTTCCAGGCGCCCATCGCCAGGGCCACAGCCAATTGGCCCACGGCGTCCTCCTCGACCGCGCCCACGACCTGGTCCGCAAGCGCCTTTGCCTTCGGGACCACTCGGTACGTTGCTGCTCGACTTGCCGGGTAAACCGCGTTTCGCCTACCGCTTCACACCTGACGACGAACTCTGGGCCGCGCGCTTTGTTGTCGGAGAGGCTGGTGGTGCAGACAATCCCGACAACCGCGCCGTGCTGTCGACAATGTTCAACCGGTTTGCGTTTTTCACGCACGGGGTCTTCCCCACGTTTGCGGCCTTTATCCGCGCTTACTCCACTCCACTACAGCCCGTTCTGCGCTCGGCCGGAGCGGCGCGCCGGCATATGAACAGTCCGGACTTTGTTCGGGCCGGTGGATCGTATCCTCCGCCGAACCAGGATGTTCCGCGCGGACAGCTGCGGCGGCATCTCGAACTGCAACGAGCTACTGGCAATCAGCTTCCAGCTGCGGCGCGAGCCCTGGTTCGTCGCGCTCTCACAGGCCAGATTCCAAATCTGATTGGTAATGCGACTGAGTTTGCCAATACCGCTGTTTACTTTCGCGATCGCAACCATCGTGCGCCCAGCGAAGAAGAGTGGCGCCGTTTCACCACCGATTTTGCGCGAAGCAAGAAATGGACATGGATCGGCCCAGTACACGGGTTGGATCAGTTGCGATCCAACGCTTTCTTCGTCGATAACCGCGTTGCCAACTTTCCTCCGAACGCCGTACGCATCGCGCAATAGCGAGGAGTTGATCGCATAGCTTAGAGTGCACTTCGCAGCTTGACTAGCTTGTGTAGGGAGGTATCGGGTGGCTTACATTCATGATTACAACTTTCCCGGCAATCCTTACGGAGGTAGCGGTGCGTTCGGCTGGGCCGAGGCCCCTGCTCCTGCGCCTCCGCGCAGGACCTTGCAAGCGGGCCCGACGAAACAGTTGCGCAAGCGTACGCGGCGTGTAGCCCCAATCGCGATTGGACAGCTAATCAAGCGCGAGGACCAGCCACCTAGTGCGACGATCTACATTAATTTGCCGCACGGAGGAGAGTCTCCTGCCCGGCCAATGACTGGAATATTCCTTCCTCAGAACTTCCGCGTTGAACCGCAGATTGACGTTATCCTTTATCTGCACGGTCATCATCGCGGTGGCGCCTGGCCGACGACCCTGACCATTGATCAATATTGGAATCGAACCCGTTACTCGTATTTCGATTTCAGGGAGGGTTTGAATTCAACCCGCAAGAATGCTGTTCTCGTCGCTCCTACGCTAGGCCCACGATCTCAGTCGGGAAAGCTCATTCAGCCGCGTGGGCTCGATTGGTACATTGACGCGGTACTGGCCGCCCTGGGTCAGTTCGGACCGTATCGCGCGACCTCGCAGCCGCCCTCAGTGAGGAGCATGATCCTGGCCTGTCACTCCGGAGGAGGTTGGCCGATGAGAAGACTCGCCACTACTCCCAGCCGGTTTGAGTCGATCATCAAAGAATGTTGGGGCTTCGACTGCCTGTACAACGGCGGAGACGAGGACGCGTGGGCCAGTTGGGCCAAGGCTCATCCTTCCTCGCGCCTGTACATCCACTACGGCAGCGGCGGAACCGCCACGCGCTCAGAAGCGTTGCGGCGCAAGAGCGTCCCCAACATCAGAGTCGAAGGATCTGTGAAACTCGCTCACAACTCTGTCCCCAAGACTCATTGGCAGGAGAGACTCCGTGCTAGTTTTCTCTCTGATGCCTAGATTCTCGCGTATGAAGCCAGGTGACCTTGTGCGCCTGGGAATTGAGCCGCGACGCGTACGGTGCAAGCCCTACAGCGCCGTAGCGCCTCACTACGACCGCATCACAGGTCTCGTAGACTTTCGCCGTGCGCGACGCGCCTTCGACTTCATCGTACGCAAATATGGTTTGGAATTTCGATCGGCGGTCGACATCGGCTGCGGCACCGGCCTCTTCGCTTGTTACCTGAACCGGCGCTGGGGCGCCCAAGTGCTCGCCGTCGATCGCTCTTTAGACATGCTGTCGATCGCGGCGCGGCGTTGTTCCAGTCCTGGCGTGCGCTACCTATGCCAGGACTTCGCGTCTTTGTGTCTCCCCTGCAAGGTTGAGCTGGCCACCGCGAACACGTTCACCTTTAACCATGTGATGAACCTTGCCGAGATGCGCCGCATTTTTTCCAGAATCCGTGATCATCTCGTTCCCGGTGGACACCTTTATTTCGATCTGCTCACCGATCAGCAACCTTCGCATCTCTCACGCCATCGGGGCCGCAAACTCAAAGTTCCTGGCCAAGTCGTCATTCAAAAGACGCATTGGAACCCCAGAAGTCGGACCCTCTCCATTTCAATCGTGCAGAGCTCTCTGACGAGCGGCAAGACAACCGTTGAATCTTACGTCGGGCGAGGCTATTCATTACTGGAAGTGGGGGAGTGTCTAATCCGTTCCGGATTTAAGATTCGCGGCATCCACGACAAGATCACTCTCGCTTCGCCGGATCCATCTTCCTCACAAGTCGTCGTGATAGCAGTTCGGAGTTGAATCGCGCTGCGAAGACTATCTAGCAAGTCAGTGCGGACTGCAGTCGCCAAAATAGTGCACGGCAAACATCGACTGTGCGGGCGAACCCGGTACCAACTTTAGATTCTTGGAACAAATTCGAACGATTGGAATTCGGGTAGCGCAAGTGATTGAAAGCAGGGTGGCAGGGACAGAGTTGAACCGCCGACGCCAGGGGTTGGATGCACGTGTAACGCACACCGGTTCAGCGGAACATTATAAATGATAACAAGGTTCAATCGGCCGTCAGGCGTCCACTCTGATTGATCCGGCGCACGGCGCCAGCTTTGTGCACACCGCTACAATGCTCACCCGAGGGGCACACGATGCCCAATTTGGGTGGGACATTCCAACAGTTGCAAACAGAGCGAGATCGAGCGCAGAAAAAACGTGCATACCCGGCCCAGGGCGACTACGCCAGCGAGTTTACCGCGATGATCACTGCCGTCCGTAAATGGGCCGAAACCCAGGTTGGGTGGGATCATCCGCAGAAAGCGATCAAGGATGCGCTGATGAAAAAGACCTGCGGACGCGTGTTTCAAACCGACTGCCCGGTCGACGCCTTGAAGAGGGCTGGAAACGGTCCGGTCAGCGAATGGAAGGCATTCCTGGCGCGAACCGATGGCAAGGAACTCTATTTTGATTACACGGTGATGGCTTAGAGCGTTGGTACCGCATCTGCAGCACCGCGCGGTTCTACTCGCAGGGAGCGCAGCGGGCGGGCTCGAACTGATCGAGTTGCGCTTCGCGCTGCGTGCCACTTTTTCAGTCTTGATCGCCGAGCGCTCGCCACAGTGACCTGTTGAAAGTCGGACTGTTCCTGGTGCCTTCAGAGGGGGCATTTGGCGTTCGTCGACATCTGGTATCGTCCTCCAAACCACAAATTGCGTTCGGAACCTAACTTTGTCCGGATTTCGTAACAGAATCCCTTTTGCCTCGCGCCTTCTTTCAGACCGGGCCACAATTTGCACTTCCGTCCCAGGAGTTGATCGCGCTTCCCCAGGCATTAGGGCTCCTCTTAGAAAAGGAGGTCGTCATGAACTACGCATCCCTAGGTGTAGCCCTGGCATTCGGTATAGGCGTCTTTCTCACAACCATGCAGGCACAAAGCGACCGAGCCCACGAATTAGCGGCCCAGGCGTCGAGCCAAGTCACCTCCAGCTGCGATTCGGTTGTCACCGTCAGCGACTGTCATCCCGGCAAGCCGACCGGATGTTCCCATGCGGCACATCCGCGCTACGATCCGTATCTCAACTTTCTCAAGAATCAAACTCCGGCGCGGGCTTTGGCTCCGGTCCGCGCGTTGGAACTCGCAGACTTCATTTCGATAGAAGACCAGATTCCTCCAGAAATGTCTCAGCCGCACCACAATCATTCACAATTTGCAGATCAATTGACTCAGATTTCCGAAGGCATCGGAGAGGGCAATATCTATTCCCTCATCGGATATCTCTACTTTGTGGAGAACACCGCTGTCACTTCGCATCATCGAGGTGAGACCTGCAATTGCCAGCTGCGAAGTGGCGACTCTTTTGACTATCACCTGGGTATCGGTTTCGACCCGGACTTGGCCGCCGAAATTAAAACCAACCCACCTGCTCACGATCCTCAAAACCCCGGTCCCGCCGAGCAGACGAGCATCGTGGCTGAGATGACGCCCCATACACGAGATGTGAAATGGACCGTCACTCGACTCAACCGTCAAAGGGGCAAACAAGTGAAGGTGGTCGGGCAACTAACACTCGACAATGCTCACCTGAACGCTAAGGATGACTGCGCCTTTTCCGAAGAGCCTGAAAGCGGCTGCTGGCGAGCATCAGTGTGGGAGATTCATCCCGTCACGCAGTTCTTTGTCTGCAAGACCGGCAAGACATGCTCTGCAACTTCGCCGGACTCAGATTGGGTTCCCCTGGAAAGTCTTCCATGAGGCAAGCGGCCCGGATTCAGCAGGCAATAATGGAAGCTCCCTCCGCGCCGCCCAAGCCACGTGAAGAGCACAACCCCGGTCGTAGACGGAAAGGCCGCGCAGCGCGTAGAACGGAAGAAATGACATATCCGCGGAGACGCATCTCCTTCCATAAAGTTCGCGGAGAGCGGGGGGCTCGTTAACACATCCCAGTCAAGTCGGGATTCGCCGATCTTTCGGTCTGCATTCGCTTCATGTTCGCCAAGGCGAATCGTGGAAGTCGGACTGTTGATCGCACGTACAGAGAAAACGAGGGCTCAGTGCATGTATCGTGGCCGACAAGTCCGTTCTCTCCGGTCCAGTTCATTCTTTGGAAGTGCCCGGAAGACAGGCTGTGCTGACAGAGAAGCAATAAACTCGCTGGAGAAAGTGGGGACAATACTGTGGAAGAGCGCGAAGATGAGGTCGGTTACGGGAAGCCGCCGAGGGCAACTCGATTTCAGAAGGGCAAATCTGGAAATCCAAGCGGGAGACCCAGACGGAACCCTGGCATCGCAGAATTGTTCCGCAAGGTTTCGAAGCAGGTCGTTCAAGCTAATGCACCGAACGGCCAGCGTCGGCGGATGACAAAGCTCGAGGCCAGCGTTACGCAGCTTATGAACAAGGCAACAGCGGGCGATCTGAAGGCGATGAAGGTTCTTCTGCAGATGGCGAGCCGCTTCCCTGAGCTTGTTAAAGATCCTGAGCCGCCGATGCAACTGATTATTGTTGAGGAGCCAATGGGAGAGGGGTGGATGTAAAGGCAAGGATGGTTAGGCCGCATTGTGTAAGAGCGGTTTGGATTCGCCGCACAAACTCTGTTGAATCCGCCTCGGTCCTCTCTCCTACGGGAAGCCGCCGAAGGGAGCGTCGATCTAGGAACTCTCCATCAAGTGAGTGGGAGCGCGATACCGGTCCAGAGAGAAACAGGTACCGCGCGCCTCATTCTGCTACGTCAATACTAGGGCTGGTGCCTTGCAGTCCTTTGCTGGACCATTCAAAATTTTAAAACGCGGTTTCTCCGTACGCTTGGCGCCAAGAGTGAATGGAAGTTCAAAATCAACATTAAGAGACAATCCAAACATGTTCCCCAGTCGCCTGAAATCATCCTTTGCCTCACCGTGATTGTAATCTTCAAAGTCATACGGAGAATACGCGACGAATATCTCTAGTTGTTTCTCGTCAGCGACTGGGTCAAATTGGAATTCGTAAATTGGCTTTTGCGTCTGAGCGTCGGCTAAAAAGGGCTTGCCGGTCCTTCCATAAAGTAAGCGGAACCCCACGGGTTTGTTTTCCCAGTCGGAGGGTGGCTGTGTGCCGTCGTCGTAAACCTTGCAGGAAACTGGGCTAAGTCCTACGATCCATTTCGGCCGCGGTAAGGTCAAATGGACGAAATACGAATTTGGCGGATAATCGATCGGTGTCCTCTCGCAAGGAACACTTGGCTTTGCCGGCGGCGGATTGTGAGGTGTCGATAGACTAGGGTGGAAAGGCGGGTTAGGATTGTCTATCGAATAGTCAGACAGGTCTCCGAGCACAAAGCTGTCGATGTCTGTCCCGACAGCGGCTTGATGGGGATATTTCGGGTCCAGAGATGGTAGCCATATATCCAACAACTTGTCATTCTTTCTGAATGCCATAGGACCAATCAGGTTGATAGCCAACGGAAGATTGTCTGAAGTTGATGCGATTGTCATAAAGGTTCTCCTTGCGATTGCAACTAAGCAGTTCCAAACAGCGAGAATGCGGCCCAATAGTACGGATGCGAGTAGTCCTTCTTTCCTCTTACGGCAAGTTTTGCTTCTCGTAATGCCGAGGCAACCGACTTACCTCTAGCGAGTTGTTGATAAAAAAGCTCCATAAGATCAGTCGTCGCTTCGGAGTCTACTGGCCAACGACTGGCAATCACTTGTGGAACACCGAAATTTATGAACGTCCGAGCAAGGCTATTCTCTTCGGTGAGAGCCTGATCGTTGCTGCCAGCCGTTGAACATGCGGAAAGCACAACAAGCGAGGTTCGTTTTAGCCTTCTCGGCTCAAGTTGTGAAGCGTCGAGTAAAGCTGAACGGTGTTCACCGGCGCCGGCAGCTGTCACCAAGCCGGAGCCATTTCCTACCAAAAGCGCATGGCCGGAGAAGTGAAATATGTCGACTCCTTTTAGACCCTCGAGGAGAGCTGACATCGTGGCATCTGGTCCCATAAGTATGCGGGAGTGCGGAAGTAGACGACCAACCTGTTTGGCCTCCTCGTCTGCGCGCGGAATTGGGTTTAGGCCAAGGTGCGACAAATCGACGACGCTGGGGTTGCCGACAACCAGTGCCTCCGTTTTATCAATTGAAGTTATCGAGGGTCTCGTCCTGGAGAGGTACAGCAAACCAGGAGATACCCCAATGTCATGGATATCCTCCAGATAATTTCCGTGTGGGTCAACCAACGCCTCAAGTGGTATGCCATCGAGAACTCCATCGGTTTCGATTATCAATCTGTCACTCTCTCGAATCCGCGCACTAAATGGCCTGATCAGAATGTCGTAAAGCCGTCGACCATCGTCTCGCAGCGAAGATTGTGAAGAATTGGGGTTGCGACAATTTTCCGAAAATGTCATTGCAAGATTAACCAGACTCTGGGGTGTGCTCGGTAACTGTCGGTATTCGATGTCTTTCGACGTGTAGACCCAAGCGCCAATGCTCTTATCGGACAGCATGAACGAGATCACCACGGTGTTATCCCGCGGAGCAGGCGGAAGCTGGGCTTGGCCGCTCTTGGCCCGGTGGCCCACAATTGTTTCGGTCGACGCCGTTCTCAACGCCTCGCCGGTCCGTACGATTCTTCCCAACGGAGCGCTCTTGTACCATTCCCACAACTGAAATGCGATCTTAGGATCATCTTGAAGAGCCAAAGCGACGAATGCTCGGTAGGAACGGTCATACAAACGTGTCCAAATCAATCTTTCACGTTCGTTATCGAAGCTGTTCAGGCTCTTCTCGCAGACCTCTACTGCACGCGCGAATGCAACCTTGGCCTCTTGTCGATTGCCCGCGGCCGCATAGGCGTCACCTCGAGTGAGATAAAGGTCGAGGAGAACAAAGCGGTTCGATGCTCCTTCGAGAAACGGCTCGATTTCATTTAGCAGAGTCACCGCCTCTTGCGGTTTCCCATCGAGGTACTCCATTCGCGCAATTCCGACCCTGGTTACAGCCCTCAAAGTAGCGCTTGCCTCGCCAGATGGTGACAAGGAGAGTTCATGAAGGGCCTCTTGAAAATTGGCGTTCGCAATCTCAACTTCGCCGGAGGAAACTGCTGCATTTGCCAGCGTTTGATACATTACGGCCTTCATGTTGTGGTCGGGATCTGCGGCGATCAGATGGAGTGCCTCTCGGCCGGTGCTTACTTGTGAGAACCACTGTTCAGAGTCCTGCGCTACGGAGTCCAAAACTGCGTAGAGGTTATACCCCGCCATTGGCGGATAACTGCGAGACCAATACGTATCGAGCCCATCATTCGCCAGCTTCGTTGCAGCTCTAAAATTACCCGTTGTCCATTCCAGCACGGCGGCCAACGACGTCGCGCGCAGGTAAAGGCCCCCATAATTGTATGTGTGCGCCAAGTGCAGAGCTCGGTCCGCACCAGCCTTTGCTTCCCTCATGCGTCCGGTCATATTTGCGCAGATCGCCCGCTCAAGCTCAGTCTGAATCTCTAGCCATGAATACGGTCTTCCACGCAACTGCTGAAGTAGAGTTTCTGCCTCAGCGAAACACGCTTCGCCGTTCTCTGAGAGATGATGGGCGTAAACTGTCTCAAACCTTGCCCGCAATATGCCTGCCATCAGGCGGGCTCTCTCAAAATTGACAGTAGAGTGCTGTGCAGCCTCGGACGCCCGCGAGTAATCCCCAGCTTCGCTATCTTTTACCGCCTCGGCGAGTGATGTGATCCCCTCCGATTCAAGCCGGTTATCGACCGAACCCAGTACTTCATTCAGCCAATCATCCTGATGGCGCTCTGCGGCAAGCTCAGCAATTGTCTTCGCTGCTTCAAGTTCTGGTCCCGTATGTGCACTGTCTCTTGCGACATTGGGCAACCAGGACGACACGGCGGCGTTTAGGTAGACCTCGACCTTGTCGTCGAGGGCTGCTCGCTCGCTTTCGCTTAGGCCTCGGAACTCGGCAGGATCATAGGTTCTCCTGCTTTGACGCGCGTGGCTGTCGTTGATGATTTGTTCAATCTCGTGTTTCCTCTTCTGGGCCTCGGCTGCCCATGGCGAACTAGGATCAAGTGCAAGGTAAGAGTTCCAGGCGCTGAGAGCTTCAGTGAAAAGATGCAGCTTGGCGCATGTAATAGCTAAGTTGAACCACGCCGGTGCGTTCGTCGGGTGGTCGTGTGTGATTGCCCTCAGGAGATTGAGGGCCTCGCTATAATTGCTCAGTGAGAAGTGTGCAGTCGCGAGCGCAAGCTGCACATTCTCATCACCAGGGGCGCGCCTCAGTGCCTCCTCCAAATTCTTTCGGGCAGATTCGAAATCGGCTTCCAATAAGTCGGCTTCACCTTTTGCATAAAGCCAGCGTGCGTCGTCGGGGCGAACCTTCAAATTTTCGGCAATCAATGTTTCAGCTTTTAACAAGGTCGCCGGGCGTTCGGAATGCGACTGCTGGGGGCCGAGTTCCACGCGCATGGGGCCATATGCCGCTCCTGGGATTCGCAACTCTAGTGTCCTTTGCTCGGAGTAGGCCTGCGCGAGCAATTGCTCGGTAGATTGTTGGTGCAGATATCGGAGTCCGGTCCAAAAGGCGACCAAGAGAACTGCCAAGCCGACAACTGCGAATGCGGCGCGAGGCCGAGAGAGAAGGCTCTTCCAAAACGAAAAGGTGGGTTGTTGTGGTCTGTGAGGCTCGCCGACAGCTCTGAGCGTACGAGCCATTTTGGCCTGCCAGTCAGATTGCGCGCTGGCGAGTTTTGCGAGGGCGGCCTCCTCGTCGGGTGTGACTTCATCCGAGAGACATTTCACAGCAGCTTTCAGGAGTGGCCCACAGTACCCGCATTGTGATGCATGCTTCATGCGTTCTTCAGCCTCGTCCTGGTCGAGCCGCTCTGCGGCTAGCTTCAACCACTCAATCTCGTCGGAACAATTCGGACCCTTAGCCGCCTTCTCATTCACGGCTCGTAGAGAAATCGCGCTTTGCGCAGACCTGTGCATCTGAACCTTCCGATCACAGTCCTGGCACGCATCAACGTGGCGCTGGGCCTCCCGGACGACATCTTCCGAAAGCTGTCCCGCTGGGGCAACTGGAACCTGCGACGCAAGCAGTGCATCGAGCTCGTCGGCGTCCAGATGTCGATCAAGTGGCCGTGGCAAATCAGCTTCTCCTTACTAATACGATTGCGCTGGCAGAAATCCTTTTTCTCCCTGCACACGCTTTGAACCGATTTGTATTTGCATATTCACCATCCGATCGCGTAGCAAGCGCGTCAACCGACAAACGACGCTTTCTACGCCCTTGGCCGACAATCCGATAGTTGGCAAGACTGCAATATCCTTCGCGGTCATGCCGTGTTGGAAATAGAGCCAGAAGATTATGCGATCTCGGTCTTTGTCCGCACCGTCCAAGCAGGACTCCAGGCATTCGTCAATTTGCCGGAAGAGAACTTCCTGCTCGATCGCCTCTTGCCCGCCGGCCTTACTCGGTGATGCATTCGGGTCGGTGCCTTCCAAGATCTGGCTGACTTCACCGGACCCACGCTTCTGGGAGTGAAGCGACTTGAAATGATCATGCGCAACATTTACTGCGATCGTCTTTATGTAGCCGAGGATCGCGTCCGGGTGCTTTGTGGCAAATTCAAGGAGTAGCCGACACTTATTCGCACATAGCTTAAGGTACGTTTCCTGAACTAAGTCATCCACAACCTGTTGCGGAATCTCCATCCATTGATAGCTAGTGCGAATGATGGATAGGCTGATGGGGCGGTGGAAGCGAAGAACAAACTCCTCCCAAGCTGCGCTATCGTTGGCCTCGGCGCAGGCCCGGATTAACTCCTCTCCCGACATGGACGAATGGCGTGACAACCGAACCCCTTGGCATGAATGCGCGAATTCTACACGAAAAACGCTGGTGGTCTGGGACCGGAGACGTGCGTATATCGGGGACTGGGCGGAACTCCGGCTGAACCTTCACAACTAGAAAAAGGATTTCAGCCCCACCTGTCGTTTCTGGGATTGAAGGCTACGACAAAGCAGCCAATGAAGCAAGTGGACGCAGGAACTCTTACCACCGCGCGGAGTTATCCGCAAATAAGAAGCAAAGCCTTTCCACTGCAGGTGCTGCAAGTCGCAGGAAATCCGGAACATCGCTGGTTGCTAGCGATGCCCCGCTAATGAGCGAAGTCGAGGAGACACCAGTGCTGACGACAAAATCACTAACTCTTCTCTTGGTTACGTTGTACATCGGGCTAGCGACAGCTGCAGCCTTGCAGGCTCAAACGGTTAAAGTGGGTCCGAAACGACCAGCGGCTGCCAAGGTTCCCGGACAGTCCCAACAACAAGATGCGGGTAAAACTGCAGATTCCCAGCCAGGTACCAAGCCAGATACCAACCAATTCGGCAGCTCCTTGGTTAGCGCTGTGGTTAGCAGCACAACAGATCAGGACGACCACGTGCCATGCGAGTTTACGCTCAAGGAATTGTTGAGCCTACGGCCAGTTCCAGGGGTGATCAAACTGACGGACGCAGATGAAAGTCGGGTGTTCACAGAAGTGATTCAGGCTTTGAGTAGTAGCAGCGAGACCGATCTCACCCAGGAACAAAAAGCGGCGTTCGTGGCAGTGTTGGCTGGAGAACTGAACGGCAGGCTCGCTGGTAAGACCCCTGGAGAAGCTTTGGCCACGATCATGAATTCTCTCTATAAGATCACAACGAAAAATCGTGACCTACTGGACGCCGCGGAAAACAAGGAAACACTTGAACAAGCTGTGACGGCGAGAGCCCAAAAGTACGGCGGCGACAGCTTTAGCCAAACTGTTGAACGAAAGCTGAAGGAGCAACCGACGGGGCAGCAAAATCCCAGTTGGTTTAAGCAAAACGATCCGGTTTCTACTCTTGGATTTGTTGCGACCGTCGTGGCGAATGCACCTGAGGCAGGTGCATCATCGGCCACGAAGTCTGCTGCGCAGCAGACGGCAAATGATCTTAACAACGCGAGTTCAGTGAACAATAAGGTCAACGGTGCCGTAGCAAATTCGGCTCGTTCTGCGATTGGGAAGTTTGTTCGTCCTTCTGACATCGGATGTGCATATCAGGTACTGAGCTGGAACGACTCGAGACTTTTATTTGGACGAAGTGTGGCCAACGAATTCATCAGCATCCAGGTCACCATCAGGAACCTGAATCCAAAGGATGAGTTTTTGGTCCACAATGCGATGCTTTCTGTCGACACCGATATTCATAAAGCTATCGGCCGTTATTTCGAAGGTGTCGATAAGATTGGTGTGGAGGCCTACAATAACGCAGGAGAATCGCTCACTGCTCGAGGCATCGTAGGCAATAGCATAAGTGCCACAAGCACCTTGCTTAGTGTCCTCCAGCCTATTGTCGGAATTACAAATTTTAGTAATGCCGTAGCTGCTTTTACGGGTGGCGTTGTGCCCGGTTGGAAGACACTCTCGCCGGATCACCAAAAAGAGCAGTTGCTTCTCATCGCGAATAACGGATTTTCCGCCTCCAACAACTACAAAACCGTAGTGCCCAAGTCCGGCTCAGCAACGTTCTACACCTGGATTCCCGCAAAACCTTTTCTTGAGGGCTGGTGGGTTCAGGACTGTGCAAGAAAAATAGTTACGGTAAAAGACTCCCCTAGTGATTCGCCGAATGCCCCGCAAGTCGGAATTGACCTTGATCGTGCGCAAAAAGCATGCGTCGACCAGGGCATCGACGGCTGGAAGTCAGTTCCTTATCAAAAGTGGTCATCGACCGCAGAGCAACTGTTCCGCGATCTCTCCGCGGCCGTTGTGGCAGGTATACACATAGCCGCAGAGTCTCAAAAGAATCCCACCATCACAGATCTGAAGTGTCCCAAGAATCAACAAGGAGAACTGGATCTGTCAAACCCGGGGTCTGACGGTAGTATAGCCTGCGATATCACTGGAGAAAACCTAGATAAGATAACCAAACTTCGTCTAGAAAATGCTGGCAACCTCGTGGATCCGGAACGCCCAGAAGGTAATGTTACGGTCAACGGTGACAACACAGTAGCAACGGTCAAATTCAACGTCTCCGATCTGGCAAAGGCAACCGGCGCTGAATACAATGTCTACTCAGTCAGCAAAGATGGCTCAGAGACTGCAACTGGGCAGAAGATAGCGCTTAGTGCATCTCCAACGATTACTGCGATCAAACCGGACGCAATTGACCTCGCCAAGGTACCCGACAAGCTCACCATCACCGGATATCGCTTAGATAAGTTAACGGAGGTTTGCGTTTCCCCAGGGTCAGCGGCGAACGGACAAGCGGCAAAGGTCGCGATCAACAGTCCTGTCGAAGCGACCATGAGCACTAGTTTGGTCAAGTTGACTCAGGGAGTCTGGCACTTCTTTCTCGGCGATTGCGCTAAACAGCCTGACGATAGTAAAAAAACGATCACAGTTACGGGCAACGCTCCTCCGACCATAACCTCGTTCAATCCAACTTCAGCAGCGATAGGCCAATCAATCACAATAACGGGGGCCAATCTTTCTGGAGCTACCGCCGTCGCGTTTGGGGGAGTAGAGACATCCCCCAGCCTCGCGCAAGATACGAAGATCACGGTCACAGTGCCGAACGGAGCAAAGTCCGGTGGTGTAGGGGTTACAACACAGGGCGGGACCGCTACCAGAGATGGGTTCAAGATTCTGACACCAAGCCACAAGACATCGAAGTCGCCTCAGGCGTCTCCACCAAAACGATAAGCGGTGTTTTTGAATCGGCCAACCGCTATCAGTGTTCTGGGCGTGCTTTATTCCAAATACAACCTCGTCGCGCAGGCGAGTGGGAACGGAGATGGCATCCATGACTATCGAAAGCATTCAGGCCCTATTTCTCGCCAGTCAATCGGAGTCAAACAAAACGATCGTGGTATCTCGGCCACGTCGGAAAGCAGTTCGCATGAGACATTTCGTGGATGCAGCGAGCTTGATTCTCGCTCTGACGGCGATCGGTTATGCCTATAAACAAAAGCAAGACTCGAGCGATTTGCTCAATCAATCCAACAAGGTACAGGACAATACGCAGCGCCTAGTGGCAGGCATGACCACGCGTTACGTTGCCCCTTTTCCGCCTAGTATAGAAACCATCGCCAGAATGATCGATGAGACCTGTTCACAATTGGATGTGATGGTCGATGTGCCGGGCTACGGACACTACTCAAGTCCAGAGCTCTTTCGTCGCTACGCAAATTCCCTTGAGGAGGTTGCATCAGACACTCTCGCTGAGAGAGCAAAATCGCCCGGCTGTGTTGCAAAGGGAACCGACTTAAAGCTCGTCAAGAGTCGCGTGCATCCAAGGATACGGCTGATATTGTTTTCTCCAGAAGATCGCTTCGCTTCGTCAGCCAGTCAGTTCGGAGACATCAGCAGAGATTTGACTAATGACTCCGATGGCTCAGATACGGCGAAGTTTGGGCATTTTTTCGAACTGCATCGAGATCTCATCGCCACGGATCCGGCGACATTTCTCAGCGATGTAAAGAGGGGCTTGAAAGCGGCTGACTTTCGACATATTCTCCTGGACCGACATTGCGGTATCGAACGGGAACTGCGTAATAGCGGGGTAGACATTCGATACTCAAAACAACAATTCATCACACGAATGTGGATATTTGATGGAAAAGAGGCTGCATTTTCATTCGATCACAAAAATGTGACCGAGACAGCTTTCAGGACAGCAGACAAGGATCTTGTCAAGAATTTCAACGAAATCTTTGAATCGTGGTGGAAGGACGCCGTTCCATATCACGCATATTGGGATGTCCGAAACACAGACCCGGATTACAAACTCCTGGAGATGAGGAGCGGAGGCAACTCGGATGACCCAATCGATTACGGCAAGATCGACTCGTGCGAGTCTTACAACGCAGCGATGGCTCAAGGTTCAAACTAAGTGATCCCGGCTTACTGCATCCTTTCGTCCTCGACCAGGTTTAACACAGAAACCTCACGTCAATTTGGTGTGACATTTATCAAAAAGGTTATTAGGATTGCATCGCCATGTTAGGAGTGTGCCAATGGCGACGGTAGACGCAGTCGCTTTCCTGCCAAGGTGGACAAAGCGCGTGCGGACAGACGGAGGGGGACGCGATCCGCTCGGTCTATCTCGTGTCACGAGTCGATCACAGATCATCTTCTTCAAGGCATCATAACCACGACAGACCGTGCTCGTTACTACTCTTTTTACTGCTGGTCTCTCTGGCACATTCAACAAACTGGCCAGCCCCGAAAGTTCGCCGACTTCATTCGAGAGTTCCGGCGTCGAGAGGCCTTTATGGCCCTCTCGACCGTCATGGCAAACAGCCAGGCGTCACCCGTTGGCGTGCGCATGGTCGGCCCTAAGCTAGAGGCGGCAACCAAAGCTGGCATAGCGGATTGTGACTTTAAGTTCTTCCTTCCAATGATCTCGGCGGTTATGGGCAGTACTATGCTGGATCGCTGCTCCAGTCGGACTAACGCGGCATGCAGATGGAATTGACCTGACGACTCCTGATTTGGGAGACCCGCTGGCCTTGGCCTTCCACAAGGCAATTGAGGGAACTCCATATCTAAAGAAGAAGCATTGGCAGGATCGTGAGGTTGACCTAAAGGAAATAAAGCAATCGGCAAGCAATTTCAGCCTCGATTCACTCTCTGAGCCTTTCGCTTCAAGCGAACGTGATTTGCTTAGGAAATTGTTTTTCTCCCTTGATGGCGCGACACGAATCTGAACGCTCGACACTGCGGAGACATTCCCTTGGCTTGATGCTGCATATCATCGGGGAATACGAGCGCAACGGTGCTCCCGTCACAAATTCAGAACTTGAGTGGAAGGTTGTGCATGCTCCCCACTATTTTCGCCAACTATGGGTCGCGGATAACAAGTCCATTGCTTATGACGTCCCAGCAGCGTTTCGCGTTTGTGACTCTTCTGGCAGTAGTTCTGTCTTCACCAATTTGTCGCCCATGCTCTTGAAACCCTCCTATATGCGGTACTCGAAGTTCTATCAACTGAACCGTCTGGAGTCCCTCTTAACCAGATCTGCGACCGGCTTGTCTCGGAGGAGTTTAGTTCTGAGGTTCGAGACATCTCTGGCAAGACGTGCGACAGCCCAAAAATGCTCTTGGCCACACTCGGAATTCAGTCGAGACCATCGGCTTCATTTTGCCGTGGCAAGCAGGCTGATGTTGGACTGCTGCATGCACGTAGTGAATTCAAGACTGCGAAGGAGGTCCCATCTAATGCCGGAAAGGCTGCGGCACGAGCAGTTCTCACGCTCGCAACGCTCTACTTATTGCATACCACTGTGGCTTGGTAGCAGCATCGGTGTAACGAAAACGAAAATATTCGGATTTCTCGATGCCTCTCGCTTAATGCAAGTTAATGCAAGTGTATTGTTGACATTCCAGCTCAACGGCGCTATTGTCCAACCTTAATCGGCGCACTCCCGTGGTGAAGTGGTTGGTTTCAGGGTTCACGGGCTACTGCTTGCTGTCTTCCCCACGAAAAATTAGCTGCATTTGTCGAGTAATCCCAGCGTTTCGTCTTCCGCGTCGCTCGGACCTTAATGCAGCAGTCTGAGGAGGATTTAACATGGCTAAGCAGCCTACACACCCGCCCAAGACTGACCTTGTTCCCGATCCGGTCTCACGCAATCTCAGGATTTTCGCCTTCGATCCCAGCGTCTCGGCCAGCGTCGATACGGCCGGCATCAGCGAGATCACAATTGCAATTCCGTGGGAGAAGAATCTTCAACCAGGCCCGATCGGTGAATATCTGGAAGTCATCGACGCCGATCCCGCGAGCAGCGTGTTTTATAAGCCCGTAAATCTTAACGAAGCCAACGTTCTCGCGCAGAGCGGTCTAGCTCCTTCGGAATCCAATCCCCAGTTTCACCAGCAGATGGTATATGCGGTGGCTATGACCACTATAGGTCACTTTGAGCAGGCACTGGGACGGGTCGCGCTCTGGTCGTCGCGCCGGCCGTCCGGCGTGGAGGAGAAGTTCGTGCGCCGGCTGCGCATTTATCCGCACGCGCTCCGCGACCGGAATGCGTTCTATAGTCCGGACAAGAAGGCGTTGCTGTTTGGCTATTTCCCGGTCAGCATCCGGGACGCTACCAACACGCCCGGTACGATCGTATTCACTTGCTTGTCGCATGACATCGTGGCGCATGAGACTACGCACGCGCTGCTCGACGGTGTCCATCCGCGGTTCAACGAACCCGTGAATCCGGACGTGCTCGCCTTTCACGAGGCCTTCGCCGATATCGTCGCGCTCTTTCAGCACTTCGCCTACCCCGGCGTGTTGAAGGATCAGATTTCCAGAACGCGCGGCAATCTCGCCGAGGAAAATCTGCTCGGACAACTGGCGCAACAGTTCGGCAAGGCATCCGGCCGGGGCAGCGCCCTGCGCGATGCACTGGGTCAGAACAATCCTGAGACGGGCAAATGGGAACCGCGCAAGCCTGACGTGCGTGCTCTCGATAAAACTCCTGAGCCCCATGAGCGCGGCGCGATTCTCGTGGCCGCGGTGTTCGGGGCATTTCTCAAGGTGTATCGGGGAAGGACCGCGGATCTATATCGTATCGCAACCGAAGGAACTGGTGTCCTTCGCGAGGGCGACATCCATCCCGACTTGGCCAACCGCCTTGCAACTGAAGCCGCGCGTTCGGCCCGCTACATCCTGCAGATGTGCATTCGTGCCATCGACTACTGCCCACCAGTCAGCATCACATTCGGAGACTACCTGCGGGGCATTATCACAGCGGATTACGATCTGAATCCCGATGACATTGATGGATACCGTCTCGCGTTCGTCGAGAGCTTCCGGCAGTGGGGAATCAGTGCCAAGAACTTGCGGAGCTCGTCGGTGCAAGGCCTGCTTTGGCCCACTGGCGACGCTGTAATGGAAGAAGCGGGTGTCCGGCTGGAACGGAACGATTTACGTAACTTGTTCGAAGACCATGATATTGGTGATCCCGATCAGTATGTAAGTCAGAGGTCGCGTATTAAAAAGAAAGCGCGATTGTCTTGGGATCTGGAAAGTGACCGCTGCGAGACGTGGGAAGCGATCGACGAACAGGCGGCGGTGCTTTGGGGATGGCTGATGAAAGGGCCGGGGAGAAAACTGGTGACGGCGATCGGCCTGGTTCTCGACGAACACAATCCGCCGGCCACGGTTTTTCGTTCGCGCCACAGCGGGAATCATGTCGCGGTCGAGGTACACTCAGTTCGTAGCGCGATGAGGCGTAGCCCGCGCGGCGGCACGGTCACGGATTTCGTGGTCGAGATTACCCAGAGACGGCGCGGATATTTCGACGCCAAGCAACAACAAAAGATGGATGCCTCACCTACTCTCCTAAATCCAGATGAAAAGGGAGACTTCCGTTATCGCGCGGGTTGTACGTTGCTCATCAATCCGGCCACCATGGAGGTCCGTCGAGTGATCCGAACACCCGGCACAATCGCTGACGATGCGCAGATGACACGGGTCCGGCAGTTTCTCACCGGGGAACTGGAGCCGGGAAATTCGTTTTATGCAGCGCGGGAAGCGATCAAGGCACGAGAGCCGTTCGCGCTGTTGCATCGCCTCAATGAGGACTGACTTATGCCGAAAAAAATGATGGCCAAGAAAACGGTAACGAACAAAGCGCCATTGAAAGCGTCCGCAGGAAAGAAGTTCGTGACGGAAGAGGCCGGTCCGGGCGGAGCCGCACCCGGCGTACAGCTGATCCCTCCCAAGAATGGCGCGACGGTGCGAATGTACCGAACGGGCCACGGTGACTGTTTTCTGCTCGCTTTTCCCAGACCGGCGCCTGACCGGCCCGCCTATGTTCTGATCGACTGCGGCTACAAGCCGGGATCGAATGGTGAGAAGTACATCAATGTCTCCATTCGGGAGATTACGAAAAACATTCGCGAGGCAACCGGCGGACATATCGACGTGGCCGTCATTACTCATGAGCATCAGGATCACGTGAACGGCATTACGAAGACGAATTTCGAAGGCATCACGATCGGCGAGGCTTGGTTTGCCTGGACTGAGGATCCGACTGATGATCTGGCCAACGAATTGCGCAAGAAATTCAAAGACAAGCTGCTTGGATTAGTAGCTGCCCGCAACCGGCTGGCTGCGGATGGGGATCGCGAGCGTGTGAAACGGATCGATGAGTTTCTCGCGTTCGAACTCGGCGGGGATGAAGGTACGCCGTTTACGGCGGCGCGCG